>Ga0134121_10000545_pt1 | contig 42176 bp, 59 predicted proteins | sample KB301_FD_96463 | JGI IMG/M metagenome (GOLD analysis project Ga0134121, IMG submission 96463) | Terrestrial soil microbial communities without Nitrogen fertilizer from Kellogg Biological Station, Michigan, USA - KB3-0-1 | ecosystem: Environmental > Terrestrial > Soil > Unclassified ...
CGTCCCCGGACCCGGACCCGAACCCGGACCCGAACCCGTCCCCGGACCCGGACCCGAACCCGTCCCCGGACCCGAACCCGGACCCGACCCCGGACCCGAACCCGAACCCGGACCCGGACCCGAACCCGGACCCGAACCCGGACCCGAACCCGGACCCGAACCGTTGCGGGTAGGGCTTGGGGGCTACAGCCACCGCGACACCTTCAGGTTCGCCTCGGCCTCGGCGCTGCACTCGTACCGGGCGCACACGTCCCCGAAGCGCAGCGAGACGAGGCCCGGCGCAGCGCCGCTGATGCGGGTGGTCTCCGAGGTGCTGGCGCCCTTCGCGGCCACCTCCTGCAACGTCTGGACGCCCCCGAAGCGCCAGATCTGCCGCGCCTCCCGGAGGACAATCTCGTCCGCCTTCGGGTCCACCCGGACGAGGTACCCGCACTGCACCCCGGAGTCCTTCCCGCGGGTGATGATGAACGGTCCCGACTTCTTCGCCTTGACGACTTTGGCCATGGAGAAACTCGCTCCAGCACCCCACATCGGGCAAGGACGCGAGGGCGGAGCGACCTCAGACTGCGAGGATGCTTGGTTGACCTCCGCCTTGCCCGCGGAGGAACTCACTCTCTTCTACGCGCCTGCGATACGATGCGCAACATGAACACTTGTTCAACGGTGTCCGTCAGGCCTGACGGAGGGCTGACGGCACGCGCCCTAGAGACAGGCTTGGACCCGCGGCGTGAAGTCCTTGATGCAGACGGAGCCGAATGCTCGACACCCATTCACCCATGTGCCAGTCGCTCCGCATGGCGGAGGGGTGTTGGCGGGGCTGGACTGATCCAGCCAGAAGCCGTCCGCTGCCGGGAAGGTCGGCGGGTTGATGTAGCAGGACGACCCAGTCTCCATGCACACACCAACGGATCGCCACCGGACGGCGACCTGACCGTCGCAGTCGAAGTCCCATGCGAGACCGTTTTTGACAGGGCCATCGATAGGGATGTTCTGCCACGCGGTCTGGCCCGGGAAGGCGCGCGGATCTTCGTCGGCGCAGTCCAGGCCGTTCGTCACCCATCCTGGCGTGCCGAAGCACATGGTCTGCGGGGCGCCACCGCCAAAGCCGTCCCCATCGAGGTCGCGCCACATCTGGGTCAGCAGTTCGCAGTCGGCGGGCTCGGTCACGGGACCGCAGGCGGCCAGCAGCAGCGTGGCGACGAGAAGGGTTCGCATGGGGGCGCATCTTGACGCTTCCGGCCACCTTGCTCAAGGTCCGCGGCGGTGGCCAAGTCCTTGATCGAGTGCAGGACAATATTGGGGAACTGCTCAACGAGGTGGCGGCCGTCCCCCTCCTTCAGGCGAATACGATCTCGGCCCAGTTCGTCATCGTCGCTGGCAACACGGCGCTCACCAAGGACTTGGCCCACGGCCTCGCTCGTCCGTGGGCGGGGTGGGCGCTGGCGGATGTGGACCAGTTGGCGACGATCTACCGGCCGTCAGACGCCAATCCCAGCAAGTTCCTCACGCTGGCCGTCAAGTTGCCAGCCGCACTCGTGGCGGACCTCACCGTGTCGATCAAGGTGCTGGTGTGGTGACGCTACAGACAGCCCTGTGTGCGCACTTCGGTCACCGCGACGCAGGCTCCGGCCAGTGGGACGCATCTGGAAATCCAGACACCAGTGCCGCCACAGGTTGGCGTGGTGCCTTGCCAGAACCCGTCCGGAGTCGCTCCGGCGCATGTCGGGTTGTTGGGGCAGGAACTTGGTGCCACCGGGTATTGGAGTTCCTCGCGCCCGTCGCAGTTGAAGTCCCACAAAAGCCCGGTGGTCGCCCCTCCAGGAGACCCCATCCGCGTCGTCTGGAACGCGGTCTGACCTGGGAAGGCGCGCGCGTCCCAGTCCGCGCAATCGTCGTGCGTCAGTGCATAGCCGGCCGGGATCTCGATTCGCGGCGCCCCAGGGCGCAAGCATCCCTCCACGTAGTCACCCAGATCGGCGCCATGGCCGTCCCCGTCAGTGTCCAAATGGAAGACCGTCTTCTTTTGGCAGTCGGTCGGGATGGCGGGCTGCGGGTCGCCGCACGTAGCCAACAGCAGAATGCAGAGCGGAAGGGTTCGGATCATGGCGGCGAACCTTGCCACAGCTTCGGCCGACGCCAAAGCGTGAATGCACCATGCCCCTAGACAAGCAGATCGTTGGCGTCGCGTTCACTCAGGGACTCGACACCCAGACTGATAAGCGCATCGTTCTGCCGGGCAGGATGGTGGCGCTCCAGAACACGACTCTTTCCGAAGAGGATACCTTCCGACGGCGGGACGGGAATACCGCCATTGCGACCGGGACGGCTCTGTCCGGGGTATCGACGCTCGGGGATCAACTCCTGGCGTTGGACGGCTCGACAGTGAAGAGTTATGCACCGAACGCTGGCGCGCTGGAGTCGGTGGGGACGCTGGACAACCTCACGCTCTCGCTCGGTCAGATCGTGCGCGGCACCGGGGGCCAAGACTCCTACGACGCGGCGACGAGTAGCGGCCTCACCTGCTACGTCTGGCGGGACTTCACGGCGGCCTCGGTCATCACGGGCTGCAAGGTGGTGATCAAGGATGAGACCACCGGCGCGACCGTGCTGCCCGAGACTTTCCTGAAGACGGGGACCACCATCTACTGCCCGCGCGTAGTGGTGGTGACCGGCGCCTTCCTCATCTTCTACGGGAACAGCGCGTCCACCACGCTCTACGCCAGGGTGGTGCAGACCTCGGCGCCGTCCACCCTCGGCGCAGAGACCAGTCTCCGGACGGACCTGTCCACTAACATCGGCAAGTTCGCCGCATGCGCCAGCAGCGGCAACGCCTTTCTCTACTACGTGACGGATGACGCGACCACCAGCACGCGGGCCATCACAGTCGTCACCAGCGGCACCACCCCGAGCGTCTCGGCCGGGCCGCTGAACGTCACGTCGCAAGCACAGGTTGCGTCCACTCACATCGGCGGCGTGGCTGCGTCCACGTTCAGCGCCTCGTTGATCGGCGTCTACCTCGTAGCCGACAGCGGCGCGGGGACCCCAGGGCTGTGGGGAGCGGTGGTGACGAGCGCCATGGCCTCATCCGCTGCCGCGGCATCGAAGGACACCGCGGCCTCCGTCCTGACGATCTCCAACGTGACCGCCGTCCTGAATGGCTCCACGATGTTCGTCTACTCTGACGACTTCAGCCGCGACGGCGAGGCCACGGCTACCGCAAGACTGGTGCGCCGGACCGGGCTCGACTCGACGAACGCCATCACGTCGGCCTCCACCACCCCCATCAACAGCATGACGCGCCCGAACGGGACCAATGGGCCGTTCATTGCTGGTAAGGCGTTCCTGGTGGGCTCCACCGTGTACCTCCCCATGTTCATCTTGGAGGCTGGCACCGGCTCACTCCAGAATGCCTGGTTCCTGGTGAATGACTCGGCGCGTGTGGTGGCGCGAGCGCTCTATGGCACGTCGGGGCCGCCCTCCACGCTGGTGAACAACCTCGGTACCGCCATCGCGCTCTCCGCCACATCGATCGGACTCGTTGTGGGGCAGCGCACGTTTCTTTCGTTCGCCGCCGGGGTGAACGTGTCGGTCACCGGTATGGCCCGGATCGTCTTGGACTTCAGCGCGAGCGACCCGCTGATCCGTGTCCCGCTTGGGCCGTCCCTGGCGCTCGCCAACAGCACGCTCTCCGTCTTCGACGGGCTGTCGGCCACCGAGGCAGGGTTCTATTTGTTCCCGGAGGTGGTGACTGCCGTCCAGGGCGCCGCCGGTGGCGTGGTGGACGCGGGTGACCATCAGATTGTCGCGCTCTACGAGTGGATCGATGGGGCCGGCCAACGTCACCAGTCCGCCCCATCCGTGGCCATCACCTACACCGCCGCCGATTCGGCCCACCACTGCACGGTGACCATTCCGACGCTCGCGCTCACACAGAAGACCGGCGTCAATGTAGTCGTCTTCGCGACGAAGGCGGCCGGGACGATCTTCTATCGCGTGAACGCTGTGAACGCCCCGTTGGCCAACTCCACCACGGCCCCAACCGTGACGTTCGACTACAACGTCGTGGACACGGTGTTGGAGCGTGGGGAACTGCTCTACACCACCGGCGGCATCCTCCCGAACAACTCCCCTCCGCCCACCAGCGCCATCGCCGCCCACCAGGATCGCCTGTTCATCACCGTGGATGACGATCCGTTCGCCTTCCAGTACAGCCAACCCTGGGTCTCCGGATTCGGCGTCCAGTGGAACGAGACGCTCCGGGGCCGCGTGGAGTCCACGGGCGGGACGATCAAGGCGTTCGCCTCGCTGGACGACAAGCTCATCATCTTCCGGCCCCGGAAGATTGGAGTGCTGTTCGGCAATGGGCCGTCCACCACCGGCGCGCAGAATGGCTACCAACCGGTGCAGGATCTCCCGGTGGACGTGGGGTGCTCCGAGCCGCGCAGCGTGCTGGTGCTCCCCGAGGGAGTCATCTTCAAGTCCACCTCGAAGGGCTGGTACCGCCTCGGCCGGGACCTCCACCTCCAGTGGATCGGCGAGGGGGTGCAGGAGTTCGACGGCCAGTCGGTCACCAGCGCGGTGCTGATGGACACGCTGCGGGAGGCCCGCTTCACGCTCAACAACAACGGCTCCGACTCCATCCCCATGGCGCTGGTGTATGCCTACGAGCGGCGGGGCGAAGATGGCGTGGGCCAGTGGAGCACGTTCCTCAATGGCGGCTTCTCCCCGGTGGACGCGGTGTGGTGGCCGGGAGGCAACTCCTACGTCTTCGCCACCGCCACCTCGCTGGTGAAGGAACTGCCCCCCAACGCCAGCGGCTACGCCTACGGGGACTTCGCCGCCTCCCTGACGAGCGGAACGGGAGGGACGGCGCCGGCAGACCACACCGGCCTGCCCATCGCGACCCGGTGGCGCACTGGCTGGCTCAAGCCCTCGTCGGCCATCCAAGGCTTCCAGCGGGTGTGGCGCGTGCTGCTGACGGGTGACGTGGTGGGCTACCCACAGCCAGGGACGACGCTCCAAGACGCGCTCAGTCCCGGAGATCGCACCCTCCACGTCTACGACACCTCGGTCTTCGCCACGGACTCCCTCGGCACCCACGGCTTGCGCATCGGCCTGGCCACGGCCAACTACGAGGTCGCCTCCGAGGGGTTCGGCTACTCCATCGTGGACAGCACCCACCTCCTGCTGACCGACCCAACCGGCGTGCTGTTCGCCCACTCCGGCGGGGCGACCGTCCGGGGGACTCCGGCCTTCGGGGCCCGCGGCTCGCTCGTGGTGAACTTCTACTTCGACGGCAAGGACACCACCCCTTACCAGACCATCACCATCTCCGACGTGAACGATCTCGTGGACGGCAACGCCTGGAACGTCCGCCTCCAGCCCAACCTCCAGAAGTGCAACCTGATGATGGTGGAGGCCATCTCCACGCCGCCCACCATCCCGGCGCAGTCCGGCGGCTACGTGGACCCTGGCGCCTCCATCAACTTCTCGGGGATGACGCTCGAGGTGGGCGTCAAGAAGGGCGCCCGGAAGTACCCCGCGGCCCAGACGAAGTGAGGTAGAGTGCCCACATGGGAAACCCCGTCTCCGACTGGTGGAAGAACGTCACGAGCGGCACCTACGCCAAGCAGAACCAGCAGGCGGGGGAGGACTTCTGGCTCAACGGCGGGGGGAAGGGCATCCACGACTTCTTCTTCGGTCAGAAGGCCTCGGCGCCCCAGCAGCGACAGGTGGACTACGGGCAGTCGAACGAGGATCGGGCCCAGCAGATGGCCCTCCTCGCTCAACTCCAGAGCCAGTACGCAGGCATGGCGAACGGCACCGGGCCCTCGCTGGCGCAGGGACAACTTCAGCATGCGACGGACCAGAACATCAGCCAAGCGATGGCCCTCGGAGCCGCGCAGCAGGGCCAGGGCCTGGGGTACGCGAGCGCGCTCCGCAACATCGCTGACCAGTCTGCGGCGGCACGTCAGCAGGCGGCGGCGCAGTCCGCGATGATCCGCAACGCGGAGCAGATGCAGGGCACGCAGGGCCTGGCCGGCGTGGCGGGCCTCTATGGCGGGGTGCGCGGGCAGGACCTGGGACAGGCCGGGATGCAGCAGCAGGGCAACCAGTTCTACGACGCGCTCAACTTCCAGGCGTCGCAGGCGAACGCCAACCATGGAGCGCTTCCGGGCATCCTGAACGCCGGGGGCGCCATCCTAGGGATGGGACTCGGTGGGCCCGCTGGCGCGGCGGCCGGTGGACAGGCGGGCAACGTGATCACCGGCGGGTGGAACCCCAACACCACTCCCGCGCTCGCCCACGGCGGCATGGTGCGCGGCTACTCCGGTGGCGGCCCGGTGGACTCCACCCGGAATGACACCGTGCCCGCCATGCTCAGCCCCGGCGAAGTCGTCATCCCCCGGAGCATCACCCTCGCCCCGGACGCCCCGGAGCGCGCCAAGGCCTTCGTGGCCGCCATCATCGCCCACCGCCAGCGCCTCCCGGAGCCGGACGAGCACCCGGTGGTGCGCGCCGCTCGGAAGAAGGCCGCCTGATGCCGGACGCCCAGCGCCGAGAGACGCCAGAAGAGACGCCTGCCATCCACCACGTGGAGGAGCGGGAAGATCACTTCATCGTCACCGACTCCACCGGCGCCTTCCGCGTGGAGAAGTCCGGACTCGCGCCGGACACGCTGGCGCACATCCAAGGCATGGCGCACGGTGGCCTCGTCGGGGGGATTGCCGGTGGCGTCAGGGTGGACTCCGGTCCGGCGGAAGAGGGCGGGCAGGATGCGCCGCCCGTGGAGTCCCCGGATGACCCGGACAAGGAGCCAGGGCCCCGCCAGGTGGAAATCCTCGATCGCGGCCACCCCAAGCGCGAGGCCGGGAGCGGCGGGAAGTCCACCCCATTGTTGATGGCGGAGGGCGGCGGCGTCCCGGACGCCGGAGCTCCGGGGTCCGCCTTCCTGCCATACCCCACCGTGGGCCCGCCGGACGCCGGAGTGGGGGGTATGCCCGTCCCGGCCGGCGCGATGGCGCCCCCGGCTCTCCCCGGCGGCCAGTCTCTGTTGGAGCGGATGAATGGCGGGCCGCTGGACGCCTCGCAACTCTTCGCCGTCCCGCAGGCCCTCATGGACGCGGTGCCGGAGGGGCTCCGCCAGTTGGTGAAGACGACCGGGGCCGGGCTGGTGCTGGATCCGCTGGCGCAGGCCGGCCGAGCGCTGGCTCCCCAGAAGGACGAAACCCTCCCGGACACGAGCGGGCCGTGGAAAGACCCCGGCATGCCCCCGATGGCGACGGAGGACATGGCCAAGACGCCGGCCGCGCCTCCTGCGCCAGCAGCCACCCTTCCCGGCGGCGGGACGGGACAGGTGGGAGAACTGAACAAGGGCCTGGCGGAGCAGCGCGCGGCCCTCCTGGCGCAGGCAGAAGTCGAGAAGCAGCGGGGCGCGGCGCTGCTGCAACTGTCGGACTCCCACATCGCCCAGATGCAGGGCCTGGAGGCGGCGCACGCGGAGCAGATGGCCGCGCACCAGCGCCGGGCGGATGACCTCTTCCAGGCGACGCTCAACGCGAAGATCGACCCGAACCGGGTGTGGACGAGCGCCGACGTGGGGCAGCGCATCGGGGCGGGCATCGGCATCATCCTCTCCGGCATCGGGCAGAGCATGGGGGGCGGGCCCAACCTGGCGCTCCAGCAGATCGACCGGACCATCGACCGAGACATCGACGCGCAGAAGACCAACCTGGAGAACCAGCGCAGCCTCCTGTCCCACTACCTCCAGCAGGGCCGCGACATGGTGGCGGCGCACCAGCTCGCCAAGGCCGACCTCAAGGACATGCTGGCCGCCCAGATGATGCGGGTGTCGGCGCAATTCGGCGGGCAGGAGGCGGCGGCGCGGGCCCAACTGGTGAGCGGGCAACTCCGGAGCGACGCGGCGATGAAGCGCTCGGAGATCCTCACCCGCGACTTCGCGATGTCCAAGGAGCGACTGGCGCTGCAACTCGCGCAGGAGCAACAGCGCCTGCTGGGCACCTTCCTGACGCAGCCGCGCGCTCCCGGCGGCGGACTCCCGGCAGATGAGGCCGTGTGGGAGATGATGCCCAAGGACATGCGGGAGCGCCGCGTGCGGCTGCCCGGCGGTGGATGGGGACTGGCGGCCGACAAGGAGCAGGCCGGGAAGGTGGCGGATGGACTTCGGGCGGCGGATGAGCTGAAGCGGAACCTCCAGCGGTACTCGCAACTCCACCAGTCCGGCAAGCCGCGCATCCCCAGCGCCCTCGGCGGCGACGCGGCCTCGGCGGAGCAGATCCGCGGCACCATGACGGCTCGCCTGAAGGACCTGGAGAAACTCGGCGCCATCTCCAAGGGCGACTACGAGTTGATCGAGCAACAGATCCCCGACATCTCGTCCTGGACCACGGGCAACACCGCGATGGAGCAGAAGCTCAGCGCGCTCGGCTCTGCCATCGACGATGCCGTGGCCTCCCAGATGAAGGCGCTCGGAGTCCAGTGACGCCCGCCCTCTACATCAACTCCGCCGGCATGGTGGAGGCAGTGGACCCGGCTCGCGCCCCGGAGGTGGAGGGCCTAGGGTGGGTGCCCGCGTCCGTGGAGCAGTCCCGCGACTACTTCCTCGCCCAGAAGTACGGCACCACCGGGCAGGCCGCCGTCGCTGGCCTGGAGTCCTTCGGCTCCATGCTCTCCCTCGGGGCCTCCACGTGGGCGGAGACGGCGGCCGGAGTCCCGGCGGAGGACATCGCCGCCCGCGAGAAGCACAACCCCCTCGCCTCGGGGGCAGGCGCGACGGCCGGCATCCTCCTGCCCCTCCTGCTGAGCGGCGGTGAGTCCGCGGCGGCACAGGGCGAGACGGCGGCCTCCCGCGCCGCGTCCATGGCGGGCCCGTCGCTGCTGGCGAAGGCAGGGAAGGCCGTCTCCCGCGCCGTCCTGCCGGAACTTCCGGAGGGCGCCCCACTGGCGCAGCGGCTGGCAGCGAAGGGCCTGGCAGCGGCGGCCGGCGGAGCGCTGGAGGGCGCCGGGTACGAGGCCGGGCAGCTCGTCCACGAGTCCGCCCTGGGAGACCCGAATCGGGTTGCGGAATCCGCCCTTGCGAGAATCGGTCTCTCCGCGGCCACCTTCGGGGCGCTGTCGGGGGGTGGGGGCATCCTCGGGGAGTTGGCCGGGGAGGCGCTGTCCAGCATCAAGGGCGGCGGCGCGGGCGCGAAGCTGGCGGACTGGCTGGGCGACTTCGAGGCCGAACGGAACATCAAGGCGGCCGGCGGCATCCAGTCGGACTTGACGCGCGCCCGGAAGCAGATCGGCCGGGAGGGGCTCAACTCCATCGGCCGGGAGATGGGCGAGTTGGGCCTCGTGGGCCCGTTCTCCACCCCGGCGCAGACGCTGGAGCGGGCGGATGCGCTGATGGGGCGATCGGGCGCCACCATGGGGGACGTGCTGAAGTCCGCAGACGACCTCGCCGCGGCCGAGGGAAAGACCATCGGGGGCGGGTACTCCTCGCTCGCCCGCGCCCGGACGGAGATCCTGACTCGTCTGGAAGAAGACCCGATGCAGCGCCAAGCAGCGGCGCTGTTCAAAGCCGACCTCGACGCCTGGGAGCCGAAGTTCGCCAACGGCGCTACGTTGGTGGACCTCCACAAGATGCGCCGGAGCGTCGATACCGCCCTGTATGGCTGGCGCGGCTCCTTGGACCCATTCGCCTCTGCCTACCGCGAGGCGCTCCATGACTTCCGCAACATCATCTCCGACAACATCGAGACGGGCATCCTGAAGTCTAAACTCCCGCTCCCCACAGAAGCCGTGGCAACGTGGAAGACCGCCAACCGGGAGTACCAAGTCGCCGCTCGCGCGGCGGAGTTTGCCGAGAAGGGGCTGGACCGCTCCACCGGCAACAACCCCTTCGGTCTCTCCGCCATCCTTGGTGGCGTCGCTGGCACCGTCGCGGGCGGCCCTATCGGCGGCCTCGCCGCCACCGCCGCCACCGAGTTGACCCGGCGCTACAGCTCCGGCGTCCTGGGCGGCCTCGCCCGCGGCCTCCGGGGCCTGTTGGAGGGCGAAGAAGGCGCCCTCGTGGCCAACCGGACCGCCGAGGCGGTGGCGGCGGAACGCCTCGCAGGTGGTGCCGGAGTCGCCGCGCGCGCGAGCACCGCCCCGGAAACTGCGGCCGCGCTGTCTGTCCTGGCCAAGGCGCAGCGAGAGGTGACGCAGGAGATCGACGGCGCGCTGTCCCACCTTCTGCGCAGCGCCCCGCAGGCCGTGGGCCGGACCGCGGCCGCAACTGCCTCCCGCGCGGCCGCGCAAGCGGTGGAGGCCCGCCAGTTGGCGAACTCTCCGGAGCTGCTCCAGGACGCCCTGACGCGGCAGACGGACGAGCTCCACGGACACGCCCCGGACGTGTCCCAGGCCGCTCAGATGGCCGCTGCGCGCGCGGTGGCGTTCTTGGCCTCCAAGGCCCCGGCGACGGCCCTCCGCGGCCTCCACGCGAAGGGGACTCGCCCCAGCGCCTTCGAGTTGGGCAAGTTCGGCCGCTACGCTGACGTGGTGGAACGGCCCCTGCGCGCCCTCCAGCACGCCCGCCGCGGAACGCTCACCCCGGAGCATGTAGGCGCGCTGCGTATCGTGTACCCGGCGCTTCACCGGCAGATCCAGTCCCGACTGATGGACCAACTCATGGGCCATGGGGGGAAGACAATCTCCCCACAGTCGCGCATGATGCTCTCCATGCTGACGGGGTATCCGCTGGACGGGAGTCTCGGGTGGAACGCCATCGCGGCGAACCAAGCGGTGTACGCCCGCCCGGCACAGCAGCCAATGGACGGTCCGGTGGGAAGCCCGAACGCGGTGGCCCTGAAGCAGGCGGGGCGGGTGCAGACGGCCGGGCAGCGGCGCGAGTCGCGGCTCGGCGGGGAGAGTTGACATGGCGCAGGGAGGCCCGAAGCCAAGCGCGTTCTACCTGGAGCGGCAGGCCGCGACGCGGAACCCGGCGACGCCGGCTCCGGTGACTGTCTCCGCAGCTGGCGAGTACCCGCTCACATCGCTCTGCGCGGTGGGGCAGACCGATCCAGGAGCGGGCACCACCCGCGCGGGCGATGGGCTCTGGCTCTCCGGCCTGATGGCGATCACCGTCACCCTCTACCCCAACCCCGGCCTGGCGCTGACCGGCGGAAGCCTGCTGGGGTGGGTGTGGACGCCGTTCCAGCAGGTGTGGTGCCGCGCGCCGGACCTGGACTTGACCGTCACCTCCGGGACATACACCGGCCCCAACGGCTACCTCTTCGCGCCGATGCGCGTCCCGAACCGGAGCGGCTTCATCCTGCTCTATGCGGCGTCCAGCCTCACCGGCACGTCGGCCGACTTCCTCCTGCGCATCGACGGCTTCCAGAGCGTCCTTGGGATGGGCACGTCATGAAGCGCTGGCAGTGGGGAGTGGTGGCCATCCTCGGGGCGTTGGTGGCGCTGGAGGCGTTGGTGTACGCGCAGCCGGCGCCGAACAACTGCGGCCTCAACATGCTGTGCCGGGTGCGGGACCTGATCGTCACCGGTACCGCCACCTTCATCGGCAACGTCACGCTCGATGGCGGATCCACCGTAAACGGGGACTTCTACGTCAACGGCGATGCTGGCATTTCCACAAACCTGAGCATCGTTGGATTCACCCAAGGCCAGGACGCCGGCTTCAACCGCGTCGGCGTGACGGCCGGACTGCACACGCTCAACACCGCCGGCACCATGTGCTTCAACGGCACGACTGGCCCGTGCATCGGGTACCAAGGAGCCACGGACGTCGGCCCCACCGGCACCAACGGCTGGGTCGTCCCCGGCCGCTCCCAAGCCCAAGGCGTCCTCGACGTCCTCGGCTACGCGTCCAACAGCGGCTTGAGCTCCAACTGCCTGCCGGACCACGGGAATGCGTTCTGCATCAACGACACGGGTGGCCTCTCGGGCTCCAACGGGGCCAGTCTCGCGATGTGGGACTTCACCACCGCGGGCACGCTCTCCCTGGACGGTGGCATCAACGTGGGCGACAGCACCGGCACGCCGCTGGGGGCGATCACCTCCGCGGGCCTGCACCAGAGCGCGGCCACCTCCGGGAACCAGTTCGCCTGCACCGGCGCGGCCACCTGCAACGTCCAGAGCGCCTCCGGGCAGACGGCGGCACTGGACTGCGGCGGCGGGACATGCACCGCCAGCCTCGGCGCCACCAATGCCACCACCTCCGTCGTGGGCCGCTCCGGGCAGACCACCACCATCAACGGGAGCGCCACCTTCGGGACGGCTGGACCCAGCCTCGGCGGCGCCGTCACCGGCACCGTGGGCGTCTACGCGGCCGGGCTGCTGACGGCCACCACCAACTACGGCGCCTTCTCCTTCGCCAACAGCGTCACCAACGTCTCGCTGGGCAACGTCACCTGCACCCACGCCGTGGCCGGCACCAGCACGGCGGCAACGTTGGCCGTCCGCAACGTGACGGACTCCAGCACCCTCTGCTCCGGCTCCTACTCCTGCACCACGTCGGCGAACACGCCGACGCTCATCTTCGCCTGTAACCAAGCGCCGCTGGCGAACAAGGCGTACGCGCTCCAGTTCACCACCGGCTGCGGCGGGACGCAGGTGACGGGCCTCAACTGCTCCATCGAAGTCGCCCACTGAAAGGGGATTCCTGATGCCGAAGACCATCCTCACCCGCCGCCTGTTGCTGGGAGTCGCCGCGGCGGGCGCCGTGGGCGGCTCCCTCATCGGGGGCGTGCTGGTGCTCCGCCCCGGCGTCGGCCAGGCCGCCGCCTTCGGTGGCGCCAACCCCGTTCTATTCAGCCAGGGCGGGCACGTCATCGTCGGCACCGCCACCGTCAGTTGCGCCGGGGAGTGCGTGGTGGCCACCGACGAGGGGGACGACTTCCGGACGTGTCCACTCCGTTTGTCGCCCAAGGCCTCCTACGCGGCCTGCCTGACGGCGCTGAACGCTGCCTGCGTCGCCACCTGCAAGACCACCCCATGACGCGCGCCATGCTCTTGTTGGCGCTCGCCGGCACGCCCATCCTGGGGCCCGCCGTCACATCCCCGAAGCCGGACGGCTCGTGGAAGTGCGCCGCGGCGTGCTACGTGGACGGCAACGTGGACGGCGGCTCTTGCCACGTCCCCATATCGGCCACGGGCCCAACGGAGGACGCATGCAAGGCCAAACTCGCCACCCGGTGCGCAGCGACGAAGCCGCCGCCAGGCGGGTGCCGTCTGGGCGCTCCATAGTCGGAGCCCTCGTCGCCGCAGTGGTGGCGCTCGCTGGTGGTGGCGGGGCCGGCTACTACGCCCGGAGCGCCTCCGGGGAATCCGCGCCGCTGGAGCGCGTGTCGGCGCTCGAGCGCTGGCAGGCCGCGAAGGTGGCAACGGACGCCATCGAGGCCCAGCAGCGGACGGACTTCGTTCTCGCCATCCGGGACATGACGGCCACCAACGCCTCGGTGAGGGACGCGGTGATCGCCCTCACTGAGCGGATGGGGGCGATGGACGCCCGCCTCCAGGCCGTCGAGCGCGCTGGATCCGTTCAGGCGGCGGGAGGCCACCGATGACAACCGGGGGCCATCGCCGCATGCGCGGGGTCAACCTCCGGGACTGGTAGGCGGCGGGGGTTCGCACGTCCCCAGATCCGGCCCCCGAGAGAGCACGTCCGCAAGCGCATTCGCCCTCTGGGCAAAGAAGGCGGCTTCCTCCAGTTTCGTGGTCACCAGTGACAACTCCCGGGACTTCGGGAGCGCCTCCTCGAGCCAATGCAGCAGCCCGCTGAACTCGAGTCGGATCTGCTCCGATCTCTCGATGCCGCCGTCAGACAACGCCGTCGCTGCGAACGCCTTGTGCATCACTCACCTCCACTTCAAGAAAAGATGCGGTCCCTGCGGCGCCCAGGAGAGAACGCGCCGCGGGACCGCCAGGCCGTCCGAACAAGGGCCCCCAGCCCATGCCCGGCGCCACAACCAACAAAGACGCGCTCGATGCCATCCATTACCCGCCGCTGCCAGGCTCGTCCGCTGGCGGCCCAAGGTGGCGACAGAACAACTCTGCGTCCTCGGCCGTCACCTCCTGGCGCCCCCCGCGCTTGCGGTGGTCGCGCAACCAGTTGGCCACCGCGGTTCCGTCCCACCCGTGCTGGGAGCCTGCCTTCAAGGCCTTGGCGAAGTACACCCCGGCGCCGCGCTCGCGGGCGTGCTCCTCATTCTCGCCCGGCAGCACGTCCACGATGCCGAGGCCCTTCGCGGCGGCCTTCACATCGGCGGACGACGGGCCCGGCTTCTGGGTGTCGGGCTTGGGGTTCTGCCTGCGCATCTCCGCTTCGATGGCCCCGATGAGCGCTGACTCGCTGGCGTGGAAGCGCTTCTTCTCTGGGTTGGCCAGCGCCTTCCGCGCCGCTTCGAGGTAGATGATGAGGTGCCGTGGGTCCGCCCCGGCGATGGCGCCCTTGGGGGCAGGGCCGAAGGTCGGGAAGTGCGTCGGCGCTGCTCGGTTGCTGGCTGGCGGTTCGTCTCCGGCGGGCTCTGGGCGCTGACGTTGACGGGGCGGCGGAACGGCGTCGTTCTCCGGGTCGTCTCCGGTGGGGATCATGAAGCCGTTGAGGATGGCGTACTTCATGGCGCCCGTGAGCGCCTTCCCGGACTGCTTGTCCCCGTAGTCCATGCCTTCCCCCATCGTCTCCGCGAAGTCGAGCTTCTCGCCCGTCTCTCCGTCGTGGGCCGTGAGGGTGAGGTAGACCGCGAGCACGTTGACCTCGCCGTTCTTGGTTTTGCAGATGCGCCACTCGGAACGGGTCAGCTTGTGGGTGACGAAGATGCGCCGGTTCGCCAGTTCCTTGCGCACCTCCGCCAGCACGTCCGCCGCGGTGGCGTAATCGTACCCTTGAGCGGAGTTGTGGCCGTTCTTCGGGATGCGATCGGCATGCGCCATCACCTCGGCCAACTTGGAGACCAGCGTCATCTTGCCAGGCTCGCTCACGACTCCTCCTCTGCGGACACGGTCAGCGTCTCGGACTCCGGAATGCGCCGAACGCCAGGCGGGATAACCTTCGTCTTCTTGACGTGCTCGTTCAGGCCGGACTTGGAGAACATGTCCCGAATAGTCCGCGGCGGCGGTTCGGGGAAGATGGGATCTGCCGCGGCGCCCTCCCCGTTCGCCCACTCCCAGAGGGCGTCGTAGTCCGTCACCTCCAGCACGGCCGGCTTCGTACGCCACGCCAGCATCAGGCCGCTCGGCAGCGTCCGGGACTTCGCACGGCCAACGAGAATCTCGTCTCGGTGCGAGTGGGCGTAGATCTCGATGGCCGTCCGGAACTTCTCGGCCTCGCGCTCCAGCGGCGCGTTCAGTGCCTCGGTCCGGTCGCGGATGCGAGCGACGGCGGCCACCATGAGACGCTCGTTCTCGGAGATGCCGCGCTCGTACTCGGCCCACTTCCCGCCAGCCCAGTCGAGTCCTCCGATGTTCTGGACCCGGCCGTCCCGGAAGCCATCCCACTCCAGCTCGCCCGCCACTGGGTCTGCGCCAGAGGGCGCCTCGTCGGACAGGTCCTCCTCGGTGGGCGCGCTCACGGGCCGACCTCAGAGAGCAACGCGGCATCCCGAAGACACCACGCACAGCGGCCGATTTCGCTCAACGACCCGCAGCAGTCCTCTACCCGTGCCCGCAACCGCTCGACGAGACGCCTCACGTCTTCGCGGGCTTGCCGATGATCGGCCTCCACCTTCGCCACCAACTCCACGGCCTCCTCTTGTTCGATGTCTGGATTGCCCATCGCCTTGTCTGCCGCCGCGTACTCGGCGTCCGTCAGTCGTACCGCCATCACCGCGCCTCCTGTCCCGTCTGCTCCGCCGCCTTCGTTTCCCACTTCCTCACCCACTCCGTCACCTGCTCCAGCGTGCCGGCGAAGTAGATGCGCTCACCCGTGGCCGAGCGTCCGTAGACCTCCGCGGAGCCGGGGCGAAGTCCGTTGATCATGTCCAGGCCCCACGTCACCTCGCGACGCCGGGCCCTGAAGAGTCCGGGGCCGGTGTAGCGCTTCAGGGCCCAGCCGTATGGCCGGAGCGCCGTGAGCATGTCGTGGAAGTCGGAGATGGTCTCAGGCATCGAGGTTGTCCGGATTCGCGCGGCACCGATCGCAGTGCGTCCCGAAGCCAGGAGGAACGCGGTCCCCACACGCCAAGCAGTACCACTCGCTGCACGCCGTGCAGAAGCCTCCGCCGTGGCGGTCCGGACAGGCCGGCCTCAGGCGTCCGTATTTGGTGGCGGCATCCAGCACCATCCCGAGCGCCTCGTCGGTCCGGTCGCCTCCGGTCACCACCTCGTGGCCGGAACCCAGTACGTCTCGGAGGGCAGAGACTTCCTTGATGGCTTCGTCGAGAGTCATGGCTCAGAGACCCAGAGCCAGTCCGACAGGCGCATGCTGGTCGGCGGGTCTGCCGCGAGAACCTTCCCGTCAGTCCCGCAATCCCGAACCATGAAGAGGCCGTCGCGCATCTGGTCCCCGGTCGGATCCGGACTCACCAATGCCCAGCGATCGCCGGACCCCCAACCCGCGCCCGGCACGCGCAACTCGTCCATCTGGTGGCGGCTTGTCTTGCCTGGGATGATGATGGCGACCTGCCCCTGCCTGACGAACGACAGGGTCTCCGGCGTCTTCACCTCCACGTCTCGGACCGACTTCGCTCGACTCATGGCTTGTGCTCCTTCTTCGACCGACCACAGCGCCGGCAGATGTTCGTCCCCGGATGCGCCCTGAAGCCCCAGCAGTTGCGCGCCATCGCCACGAGGTCTCCGAGAGGAGCCCCAGCGGTCCCGACACCACTCCGCCTCCAGTGGGGACCGGGGCCCTCGTCATCGTCGAGACGGGCTTCGGGGAAGAGTCCGGGGCCGGAAGGGTCGTGGCTCACCTGCTCCCCTTCGCGACGCGCGCCCAGAGGTCGTCTGGCATGCACTCCTGGATCCGGGTGTGCCAGGCCCGGACGCGGCTCAACGTCTCCTTGGACTCCGCCTGCTCGGCCACCAGCGCTGCGACGCGCTTCTCGCGGGCCTCCGTGGACATGAGCTTCCACGCCGCCTTCCGGGTCCGCTTCCTCGCTGCCGCCGCGATGCGTCTCTTGGACTTCGCCATGGTCCACCCCTGTTCGTGACCGCGCCCAGAACTACGCCGCGAACCTCGGCACGAAGCACCCATCCAGCTTCCCGGTGCTCCAGTCGATGTGCCTCCAGATGCCGGACACGTCGGTGACCGACGAATAGAAGCATAGCGGCGGGCGGCGCAGTTGTCAAACGCCGTCGAACGTGCGAGAGTCACTGCATGGCGACCAAGAAGCGGAACCGGACGCTTGGCGTTCGGGTGGACGGCAAGACGCGGGAGTGGTTGGAGCGGGTGGCGCGAGAGAACGACCGGAACATCTCATGGGTCATCCGGTCGTCCCTGGAGTACGCCCGGCTCCGCGACGAGGGGGCAGGCCCGACGGCGGCCCGGAAGGCCGGTGCGGCATGACCACTCCTCGCGCTCCAGATCCAGCGTGGGTCCAGTCCCTGAGGGAAGGTGACCGGGTGGCGGTGGCGGAGCACGGCCGACAGGTCTACGCGGGCATTGTGCTCCGGAAGACGCCGACCGGACTGCTCAAGGTGGTCCACGAGTCGGACGCGAAGACCCCCGGCGCGCTCGCGTCGGCCGCGGTCTTCTACGGCCTGCCGCTGAGGTGGCGCTCGGCCGGATGGCTGCGTGGATCGACGTTCGTGCGGCGGTACCTCGTCCCTGCGGAGTCTGAGCCATGAGCGCTCCGCTGATGGGTCGCTCAGTCAGGCTCAGTGAGGCGACCGCGGTGTCCGCTAAGACGGCCCTGTCCGCCCGGTGCGGTCCCGGCGACCGGATGGCGATGTTGGAGATCGAGTGCGCCCTCGCCCGTCTCGACCGCGTCCCCGAGAACAGGCCGCGACGGCGGACGCCCGGATGCCGCCGCTGTGGACGCGACATCGACGAGCGGCCTTGCGGGCCTGACCACGTCGCGCAGGCCCGGACGTTCCGATCGCGGCCCGCCAAGGCTCAGAAGAGAGGAGAGACGGCGGCCATCCGCGAGGCCTGCCTCAGGCGGTGTGGCGGCGTCTGCGAGTGCGGATGCGGGCGTGACCTCCAACTGTTGGCGGTGGGTCGGGTAGCGGAGCTGGACCACATGTTCGGCCGTGGCAAGGGACGTCTGCCACAGTCCGTGGAGACCTGCTGGATTCTCCGGGCAGACTGCCACCGGGACAAGACGCTCAACCGGCCTGGCGCAGCGTCGTGGTGGCGGAAGTTCGCGGACCATGCATTCAGACACGACTACCATCGCGTCTACCATGCGGCGTCCGATCGCCTGCGGTTCGTCGAAGTCCGCTCCTCACTACCAGCAGCACCATGGGTGACCAAATGAGCTACGCCCGCTTCAACTGCGACGGCTCCGACGTGTATGTGTTCGCCAACACGGACGGGTACTTCGAGTGCCAACACACCCGGCTGGTGCCGTCCAAGCTGGGCGGTCCGTCCGGATGGTTCCGCACGGCGGCCGACATGATCGCGCACCTCGCAGCCCACCGCGCCGCTGGTGACGTGGTGCCTCAGGACACGATCGATGACATCGCGGGGGAAGTCCCGTGAGGCCCTGGCACGACTGCCCGAAGTGTCCCCGCGGGTGCGGCTCCATCGGCATCCCGATCCGGGCCGGCAATTGGAACCACCGGGCGGACGCCGACGCGGGGCATCGTCTCGTTTGCCCGTCCTGCGGTTGCGGGTGGGCGGGAACAGACGCCGAGGCGGAGCAGGCTGAACGGGCTCAACTCGCGTGGGAGGCGCTGATTCGGGCAGAGTCGTGGAACGAGCGGAGCGGGTGGTACGCGGCGATGCGCGCGGAGGTCCGGTAGCACTCCCCTCCGCAGTCGTGCTAAGCAGTTCATCAGTCATCGGCCCGCAACCCGATGGCGCAGTCTCCTCGCTGTACCGGAGCCCCCTCCCCGGAAGCGTTGCGGCTCCGGGTTGAGGGGGAGTGTTTGCATGCAACTGAAGATTGAGGACGTGTCCCCGGAGCTGGCATCCGCCTGGCCGAAGCTGTCAAAGGGCAACCGCAAGCTGAGCGAGAGCTACGTGTTGACGCTCGCCATCTCCATGGACTCCGGCGGGTGGGTTCCGGAGGCATCGGAGGTGGTGTTCGACGAGGCCGGCGCGCTCATTGACGGCCATCACCGCCTCGCCGCCGTGGGCGTGCTCGGCCGCGCCATCAAGATGGCGGTGAAGCGCGGCGTGCCGCCGGAGGCCCGGAGCGTCATCGACACCGGCCGGACGCGCACCATGACGGACCCGTTGGGGATGTACCGCACCGTGGACTATGCCAACTGGAGGCGCGCGGCGCTCAACGTGTGCGTCGACCTGCTGGTGGGCATCGGCCAGGACTCCCACAAGAAGCCGCTGATCCGGACGCTGGACGCCTATGACCAGTGGATGCGCCAGTTCAAGGAGGGCATCGACTGGGTGATCACCGCCACCATGCGGGACTCGGGGGCGGCGCAGATGGCGGTGAAGGCGTTCTCGGTGGCGCCCATCCTCGGGGCCTTCGCCTTCGCCCACAAGTTGAGCCCGGCCCTCGTGGCGCAGTTCCACTCCCTCGCCATCCGCGGCGAGGGGCTCGCGGCCCGGCAGCCAGCGCTGACCTTCCGGAACTATGCCATCGGGGACGCACGGCTGACCCGGAGCCGTCGTCTCCCGGCCCGCGGGCGCCGGGAGGCAGCCATCAAGACGCTGTGCGCGATCTACGCCCACCTGTCCGGGGAGAGCATCGCCAAGCTCCAGGTCAACTCCGCGGCCCTCCCGTACTTCCGAGCGGCGTACAAGGGACGCACGGTGGACCGGCTGGTGGAGCCGTTCGAGTCCCCGGAGCCGTCAGCGCCGGTCGCTGCTGCGCACTGAGGTCGTGGCCTAAAAATTCAGGGGGAAAACTTGCAATGGCGCTGAGCATTCAAGACGAGTTGGAATGGATGTCCTGCTGTTCGTGTGGCGTGGCCTTCGCGGCGCCGGCGTCGTTCTGGAAGGGCCGGCGGGCCAACCGGGAGTCGTTCTACTGCCCAAACGGCCACAGCCAGTCGTTCACCGAAAGCACGGCGGAGCGACTCCAGCGCGAGCTCAACCTGCGGACGCAGGAGCGAGACTCCGCGCGAAACGCTCGCGACGCGGCCCAGCAGCGGGCCGAGAAGGCTGAGCGCGCGCTGAAGCGGGCGAAGTCGGGGCACTGATGCCCTTCCTCGCCGTCGAACTGGACGCCGTGAACGCCGCGCCTGATATTGGCGCAGGCCGTGGGGTTGTGGTAGACCGTTGAGCGGTCGCCGGGGCCAGCCGGAGACGAGAGTCCCGAAGCTTGGCGAATCCGCCAACCCGCCCGCCCCTCACGCCTGGCCGCGTGGGGGAGCCGGGCGGGGCTGTTTCTTGGAGGGTTGATGGCGAAGCGCAAGTCAACCGGGAAGCGGCTCCGCTTCGAGATCTTCAAGCGAGATGGCTTCCGGTGCGTCTACTGCGGCAACAGTCCGGTCGAAACGCCGCTGCACGTCGACCACGTCCTGCCCGTAGCCGAGGGCGGGACGAACGATCCGGCGAATCTCGTCACCGCCTGCCAGTCCTGCAACGGCGGCAAGGCCGCGGTCCCACTGGAGGCCAAGGCCCTGCCGCCGCGCGCCACCGCCGAGGAGATGGGCGACCACGCCGAGCAGATCCGGGAGTACTTGGCCGCGCAACGCCTGCTCGACGAGGCCCGGAAGGCGGTGGTGGATTCGATCCATTTTTACTGGGAGGAACGGATCGGCGGGATGAACGTCAAGATGTACGACCGCCTGGGCCGGATCAGCCAAGAGTGGCCCATCGAGACCATTCACGAGGCCATCGAGATCACGGCCGGCCGCCTCGGCACGCCCGGGCAGGAGTACAACCCGGATACCGCCGACCGGCAGTGCCGATACTTCCAGGCCATCCTGCGCAACAAGCGTGAGGGCATCACGCCGCGCTTCCGGTACTACCGTGGGTAGGATTCGGACGGTCAAACCGGAGCTGTTCCTCGACGAGCATCTCGGGGCGCTCTCCGGCGATCACGTCGTTTTGTTCATCGGCCTCCTGACCGTAGCGGATCGGGAAGGTCGGCTCGCGTGGCGCCCCTCCCGACTCAAGGCCACCCTGTTCCCCTACCGGCCGGTCGACGTGGAGGCCCTTGGCGCGGCCCTGGACGCCGTCGACAAGGTGCAGCGGTACGCGGTGGATGGGGAGGAGTACCTCTGGATACCCGGCTTCGTGCGCCACCAACGCCCACACCCAAAGGAGCCGGAGAGCGTTCTCCCGCCCGCGCCGCACCGTGAAAAGAAACGGCCGGCCGTGGAAGGGTCGTCAAGCATCCCGTCGAGTCCCGTGGGAAGGGAAGGGAGGGGAAGGGAAGGAGATCTGGGAAAGGAAGAAGATCTTCCGCGTGCTCCGCCCGCGGGGCCCAGGGTCAAGAAGGACACCGCCGGGAAGAAGCAGCCGTCCGACCCGCGCGAAGGCGGAGACGCCACCTACAAGGCTCTCGTCGCGGCGCTGTTCGCGCTGTTCCTGGAGCATAAGGGGCAGGAGTACGACCCCGGCGGCAAAGACTGGACGGCGTTGGCGGCCCTCCGGGCGAAGCACGACGGGGCGGAGATCATCCGGCGCTGGGGGATTGGCCTCCAGGCGCGCTACGGGGCCCGCTGCGCAACGTTCTGGGCCTTGAGGGAGAAGTGGAACGACTGCGTGCAGCCAGAGGCCACAGCGCCAACCAAGGCCGTTGCGGGCGATCTGCGCAAGGGGACGGTTCGCGCAGAAGACCAAGACCACCTACATGGACCGCCAGGCGAACACGAATTCTGAGAGGAGTGCGCACATGGGAGTCACGGACAGCACGGTCGAGAAGCGCGTGGAGTTGTTGGAGGCGGCCGAAGAGGCATTGGCCGCCGAGGCGATCGGTGCCATGGACAAGTGGGGCGCGTTGACGCGGGCCATTAATGAGGCTCTCGACGCGACGTATGCGAAGCGGGCGAGGTTGGCCCGGTGAAGTCGCTTGCGGAGATCATGCGCTCACAGAAGCGCTTCGAGGTACTCGGTGGCCGGACGCTCGCGGAGAACGCCGCGCACTGGCAGGCGCAGTGGGCGAAGGGACTGGGCAACGTCTGGCCGTCCGGGCCCGGCGGCCCCCCGCGGCAACTACCGCCAGACGAAGAGCTCAACCTCCCGCTCCACCTCGCACGGTGCGGAGTCCCGGACCGCGCCGCGTCCGTGGTGGTGGCCGGTGCGGACATGGACGAGCGCTACCTCTCGACGGTGCTGGCCGTCCGGGAGTGGATGGAGAAGGGCGGCGGCTTTCTGTTGCTCCACGGGGTGTCGGGCGCTGGCAAGTCCGTGGCCGCTGCGACGATCTTCCTCGCGGCCCGCGAGACGCTCGCGTGGCCCGGCGGCGGGGTGACGCGCTACGAGTCCAGCGCCTGCGCCTTCATGGCGGTGTCGGACTTGTCGCGGGACTCGTACTTCGATGCCGACGCGCGGGCGTTGCTGGACCACCTCAAGCGTGTCCGACTGCTGGTGCTGGACGACTTGGGGGCGGAGTTGCTGACTCCGGGGTACCTCGCGACGCTGGACGAGCTGGTGCGGGTGCGCTTCGAGGACCCGCGAGCGCGGACGGTGCTGACCTCCAATGTGAGCGCCAGCCGGCCCAGGGGCCCGGACGGGAAGCCACTGCTGGACGCGACAGGGCAGCCGAAAGTCTCGCCCTTCGAGGAGCGCTACGGAGCGCGTATCGCCCGGCGCATCAGGGAGTCCGGGAAGGTAGTGGCGTGCGAGGCGCGCTCGACCCTCGCCTCCGGGGCAGGCGCGAAGGGGTGGACGCCATGAAAAGCGGCGCGGTGGGTGATGCTGTGTACCGATACATGCTCTTCCGGGAGTGGGACGCGGCTTTGCCGGCGGTGGTCTTCGTCATGCTCAATCCAAGCACCGCGGATGTCGTGGTGGACGATCCGACCGTGCGGCGCTGCATCGCCTTCGCGACGGCGTGGGGTTACGGGCGCTTGGAGGTGCGGAACCTATTCGCCCTGAGAGCGACTGATCCGCGCGCGCTCGCCAAGCACGTAGCCCCCGTTGGCCCAGAGAATGACGAGGCGATCCGGTCAGCCGCTGCGGGGCATGATGTCGTAGCGGCGTGGGGTGTCCATGGCGCGCACCTCGGCCGCGGGATGTGGGTTGCGCGCGAGATGCTCCGACCCTTGGCAGCGCGGCTCTGGCATCTCGGCTTGACGAAGACAGGGCATCCCAAGCACCCGCTCTATTTGCGCAACGACGTGGTGCGCACAGAGTGGGCACCATGAGCCGCTACGCCCGGAAGACCGACGACAACCACCAGCGCATCGTCGCCGCCCTACGCGCCTTCGGAGCGTCGGTGGCGTCCCTGGCGGCGGTGGGAGGCGGAGTCCCTGACTTGCTGGTGGGGTACCGCGGCGTCAACTACCTGTTGGAGGTGAAGGACGGCTCCAAGGTGGCGAGCGCGCGGAAACTCACCGCGGCGCAGGTGGAGTGGTTCGGCGGGTGGCGGGGGCTGAAGCCGAGCACGGTGGAGAACGAGGACGATGCGTCGTGCGCCATCGGCGCGAAGGAGCGGACGTGGCGCGCCGGACGCTGACGTGGTATGGTGAGTGAATGACCAAATGCCCGGCCATCGTGAGCAGCAACGCCAACATCGCCCCGGAGCGCCGAGGGAAGCGCTGCGGGAAGCCCGCTGGCCCGGACGGCTTCTGCTGGGGCCACGGCGAGGGACGGGCGGAGATCAGCGCGCACTCTAGCGCCCGGCAGGCCAAGCGTCGGGCGCTGCGCGAGGAGGCGGCGCTCGCCATGGTGAACGAAGCGCTGCTGTGCGACGGGAAGAGGCAGCGGACGCACGCCATGTTCTTCCGGTGGGCGGCCGAGGCGCTCCGGAAGTGGCGAGGCCCATCCTCGGAGCAGGTGGCGCATGCCATGGCGCCAGAGGCGGAGCGTGGCCGGACCGGCTGCGCCACGCGACGCTGAGCGAGAGGGGATGTCCATGACGACGGACGAAGCGTTGGAGCGAGCGGCGCAGTTGGCCGAGGGACCGTCGCGCGAAGTCGGCGCGGCCAAGTGCGGACACGAGCACTGCGTCGACATCGAGAGGTCGGCGGCGGAGATCCGAGCGATGAAGTCCCCCGGCGCACCGGGCGCCCGGCGTCCACTCGAAGCCCGTCTGCGCGAAGCCCTCAAGGGCACTCCCGGAGAAGGAGTCCCGTACCTAGACGACGCAGTGGCAGTGCTGGCGAAGGCGTGGCGAGATGCCACGGCGGCGCCCGCTGGTGATACGCCGGTGACGGTCCGCGAGGCATGCCGGCGAAGGATGCCGCTCGACGGGACCGACGCGCTCCATCTGGAACTCGCCCTGCAAATCACCGAGCGCGACGCGGCCAGGGCGGAGGCGATCGCTCAGCGAGACTGCGCGCGAGCGCTGGAATTCGAGCTGGAGTGCCCTGGAACCATGGTGGGCGTGGACCTCTGTGGGAAGTGCCGCGCGTGCATCACCCGTGAGCGCGATCATCTGGTGACGGTCCTCGCGAACGAGCGTGCCGCACGACACGATGAACAGGCCAAGCGCATCGAGGCCAACCTCCAGCGCGACCACTGGGAGGTCGAGGCGGAGACGCTGAGAGCGAGGTGCGAGACCTCCTACCGCGAGGGCTACGAGGCCGGACTCCAGCGCGCAGCACAGAAGGTCGAGTCGCGCATCCGCACGGCAATGGCGCTGAGCCAGTCGCCCGCCATGAAGACGCGACCGGACTACCTCGCTGGCCTCGAAGGCGCGCTGACGTTCATTCGGGCTGCGCAGGCAGATCCGGCACCGACGATGGTTGACTCGCTGCCGGCCGCAGTGAAGACGACGCTCGCGAGCAACCCGCTGGACACCTCCACCCCGGACTACTGGGAGTTGGCCGAGACAGCATTCGCCGCAGTCCGGGAGATGTTGTCCCAGAAGCAACGGGCGGACGAGGCGCTCACGCGTCTGGAGTTGGCAGGGCAAGACCTCGACGAGCACCGGAGTGAGATCGACTCTCTCGCCGCCCGACTGGAGCAGACGCGAGGCCGAGCGGAAGAGGCAGAGGTGCAACTCCGGACGTGGACGGACTGGAGCAAACTTACCGCCACCAAGGCCGACGTGGTCTGCATCGAGGGCGTGCGCTTCCAGCGGGTGCGGACGTGAGCGCGCAGCGGGAGCCGTTGGACCCACTGGCCGACGCGCTCCGAGTGGTGTTCAGCCGACGTGGCGCGGCGAAGTACCAAGTCCAGGGCGACGAGTTGGCATGGGCCCGTCAGGTGCGCGACGTGGCCCAAGTGTGCTGGATGCAGGCTGGCGAGCCGGAACGACTGCGCTCCGAGGATGAGGACCGCTCGAAGGTCTGCCGCGATCTCGTCCGCAAGCGCTCGCGAGGCGCCCGACTGCTGCGTCTCGTCCCCACCGGCCCCGCGCCCGTCCGGCCCGTCAGCGAGAAGACGCCCCGGCGGCGGAAGGTGGAGACTCCGGAGTCCTGACGACGCTGCGGGCCATGGAGAGGAGTAGGTCCCGGAAGGCGGGCGGCGTGGCCAGCGCCTCTCGCTTCCCGAGCCGCCTCCGAGTGTCGCCCGGAGCGGTGTCGCCCGGAAAGCGAGTAACGAGTGCCGCGCGCCGATGCCGCCGCTTGATATCTCCGCCACCGTCCGTCACGTAGGCCGGCGCCGTCTCGTCAGGTGGCGGGCCCCACACGAGCGGCGGCGGGAGCAACCCGTGCGCGTAGAGCCACGTCTCTTTCCTCGCAGCGTGGCCATAGTGGAACTGTTCCACCCGACACGTCCACCCGCCGCCGAACGTCCGCACCCACCCGCCAGCGCTCGGCGGACGCGGAAGTCCGAAATGCGCCCATGCGTAGGACGCGGCCGGATGTTCTAGCACGCCGCCCCACGTTCGGACCGCCCTCAGCGCCGCCTCGAAACACCCGCCATCCTCCCCGCGCTTGTAGCCGCGCGTCGCCTCCACAAGTCCCGCCAACCGACACCACCTTGCGCACGGCGGATGCGCCACCACTGGCCACGGCCCAGCGTAAAGGCGCGCGTCTCTGGCCTCATCCCAAGGGTCACATCCCGGCAGATTCCAGTAGGCGCCGCCTTTCGCTACGAACAGGGCCGCAACCATCGGCGGCGACGAGATAAGCACTGGCGGCGGCGAGGCGATCATGGGAGTCATCAGCGAACGCAAGGAGGGAGTTGCAGCGAAAGCACAACAGGCCGCGGATGCGGTCGGACTTGTGGCAGTGGTCCACATAAAGACGACGGGCTGTCCGCATACGCGGGGCCGGAGATCGACAAATCGCGCACCCGCCACGAGCGACGTAGAGGGCGGCGATCATAACCCGACACCCAGACGGACGACCGCCCGGACCGCCAGCGCCAGGCGGCATTCCACCACTTCTCGCTCGCGAGCGCGCGCTAGCGGAGAGTCGCCGCTGAGGTATTTGCCCGCATCCAGTTCGGCCTTCTCGGCTTGCGCCAGCCGCAGCTCCACCAGCGCATCGTGCTGCTCGGGGCTCAACACCTTGGCTTTCACGGTTTCGCCTCCAGCGCCGCCGTGAGCGCCCGTCGCGTCCACTCCGCGAGAGACACCCCGTCACCAGCCGCCGCCTGTTGGATGGACATGCGCAGATCGGCCGAGACGACGAGACGTAGATCGGTCGCGTTGTCCACGCGTTTGGGCCGGTGGGCGAACGGGCGCTGGCGTGGCCCGGAGGCGCAAGGACGGCACAGGCCATCACGGCTTGGCGCCCGCGGGCACCCTTCGGTGGAGCAGATGGGTAGTCCGCGGGCGATGCGCTCCGGGCGGGGGATGGTGGGGCGACCTGGACCGGTCATCTCGTTGCCCTCGCCTTCTGCCACTGCCTCAGAGCGAAGTCGGCCGGCCCCTCTTCCTCCGGCCGCCACGCCGCGTCGAATGGGATGCGCCACAGTCCTCCAGCCCCACGCATCGGGATGGGCTCCGGGAGCAACACCGCATCCCGGAAGAAGAGGAGCCACTTCGCCCCGTGCGTCGGGACCCATGGGCGGATCTTGGCAGCATCGTCCTCCGACACCTCGCACGTGACTCCACCTCGCCCGAGGATGGAGCGGAACTCGCCGTAGCCCAGACGCTCGCGCTCGTGCGGGCTCGATCGGCGCACCACCCCCACCAGCCTCGCCACCCCCACGAGGGCGCCGCGAACCTGCATGGCCATCACCTCCGGAGTGGTGACCTTCCGGCCCAACGCGGGCTCCAGCGCCTTCGCCTCGTCGATGCCGATCCAGTGTCGGCTCGCGTGGATGCCGATCAACTTCCCTACGGCCTCCAGAGGGGGCCTCGTGTCGGAGTTGATGACGGGGCAGTGTCCTGCTGCCAGCGCCCACGCTTCTGGCTGTGGGCGGGTAACGGCATGAGTCAGCGTCTCGTCGCTCATGGCGCCGCCACGAGCGACGCCCACGCGAGGCCCGCCCCGCCCTCGACACCACCGAGCCCCAGCGCCCCGAGCACCGCCGGCAGAGCGAAGCCAGCAGCCAGCAGTGCTGCGACCCCGAGCATCTGAGGCGGCGTGAGACGCACCGCCTCGTCAGGGCCGGGCGCGCAGGCCGTGATGCCGGGAGCTGGGACCGGAATGCACGGCGTGGCCTGGCGGTGCGTGATCCCGGATCTGTTCGTCCAGCGGCGCCCCAGACGCTCCCACTCCGCACGCGCCTGTCGTCCGCCACCGCCGCCGCACTTGTCGCGCACCAAGCCCTCCAGGTGCATGGCCAATCCGCCCATGATGTCGGACGGCCTGCTCTCGCCGAGAGAGTGGGCAGCCGTGGTGAGCGTCCGCGCCAGCAGCGCCAACCCCTGCGCCCAATGGCACCAGATGCCGCCGCGATCCCGAGGGCCTGCGGGGTAGGCGGCGAGACGAGTCAGTCGCTGGCGCGCGTCATCGCCGCTCACCTCCGGGTCGAGGGAGTCCGCGATGTAGCGGCGGACCATCTGCGGGCCCGGAGGCCCACGGACGCCGGCCACGCCGCGAAGGTGGATCTCCCAGGAGTCGATCAAGTCTGCCTCGAGCGTGAGGTCTGGCGGGACCACTGGCAGCGCGCCCAGCGACATCCGCTGGATCAACTCGCGCGGGGAATTCCAGTCACCCTCCGGCCGAGTCCACCGGCACGCCGGCACCCACTTCCACGCCTGGCCACGACCGCCTTCGGGTGCGTCGGATCGACAAACCCAATACGCCGTCTGGCCTGGTGGGCAGTGGTGATGCTCGCCAGCGTCGCGGGTGGGCCGGGGTCCGCAGAGCGTCTCATCCCCGGACGACGCCATGGCCACCGCAGGCAGCAATAGCGCGCCGAGCACCGCCAGCATGCATGCCGCCACCGAAGACGCTCGCTGCGGTGATGCCGGTGATTCGCCCTCCTCTCGCGCCCGTGCGGTCCGCTCCGCTCGCCCGGCCTCCCAGCCACGCCGCAGAGCCTCCATCGTGCTGATACCTCCTGCGGGCCCGGTCGAGATGGCGGCGGTGTGCATCACCGCGGCGTCCACCATCGCGTCCACCATCGTGTCGGAGCGCTGGTGGGCTGCGCGCATGGCCACGTGCGCGTCGTAGCTGCGCTCCACGTCCTCGAGCACGCCGGAGCCATACTCGGCGTTGGCCTTCGCGGCCGCCGCGTCGGCCGCCTCCCAGCTCGGGTAGACGGCGATCACGTCGCTCTGCTCCAGCAGCTCCGCCGCAGACAGGCCGTCTGCGCTCTCCTCGGCGACCTCGACCGGACGGCACCCGCCGTACGCCGGGGACGAGGGGGACAGCTCCGGGTGGTACGTGTAGATGGTCATGTGTTTGCCTCCTGTCCAACCCACGTCCACCATGGACGTGGGAACAACAAGGGCAGTCGAGACGTGCATCGCAATTACGGGTCCGGATTACCGCCAGAGCCACCTCGTCGCGTCTCCTGCTTGCGGCGTGATGGCGGTTCGGCCCTGAATCGTCTCCCGGTCTCGACTGCCCTTACGGTGCTACTTGCCTTCGGTCTCGTAGCGGTGGCTGATCCGCGGCGTCAACGCGCCACCCCGGCGGAGTGAGGTACACGCGCTGACCCTTGGTGCGCGGGCGAAACTGCGGCACGGCGGCGGCGAACTCGATCGTGGTCATGACTCCATTCCCTCCGCCGCCCGGATGGCCCGGACGCCAGTGCAGGACTCCGGCCGCGCCCCGGAGGCGAACGCCAGCGCCACGCGCAGGGCCTCCCCATAGCCGGGGAACAGCGCGGCCCCGGTCGCGTCCAGCGCATCCCCCGGCCCCGAGACCAGCGCAAGCCGGCTGCCAAGCACGCCCACCCACTCCGGCGTCGCCGGGAGCCCGCGGCGCACCACGTACCCCGCCAGCGTCCCACGGGGATAGACCGAGTGTGGCGCAGTCACCTCGTAGATGGTCATCATGCCGAGGTGGTGGACTGCACGTCCTGCGATCGTGGTCATGGTCTGGTCTACTAGGTGATGCGAGAGGGACTACAGATGCTTGTCCGGGTCGTTGCCGCCGGACTTGCCTGGGCGGATCGAGAAGACGCGGTGGGTGGCGTCGCTGGAGACGGGGGCGTAGATCGTCTCGGTGCGAGTGGTGCCGTCGCGGCGGATTACCTCGACCTTGCCGTCCGGGCCGATCTGCGCCACGTCGGCCAGCGCCACCCTCACCGCCCACCGACCGTTCCGCATCCGCGTGTACGTCCCGCGGATCACGGCGCCACCTCGACCATCGCCTCCGCCGCCCGGATGGCCCGGACGCAGGCCCGAAGGCACTCTCCGGAGCGGGAGATCGGCCGCGAGGTGAACCACGTGAGCGCTCGCTCGCACAGGCGGACCTGCTCCGCGTCCCCAGCCTCGCCAGCCTCGGCCATCAGCCGCTCTACCTGCTCGTGCGCCACGCCCTCGTCATGGACCTCCAGACAACAGGTGACGATTCCGGGGCCCTCGGGATTCCGGTACGACACGCCGCAGATCGCCATGACTTCCTCCGGTTCAGACCGCCGCATCCATCGCGCCGACCATGCCCAACAATATAGCACGGCTCGTGCCGCGGTGCCAAATTCGCAAGTACGCACAACCACTCACGTCCGAGTTATGACGCGAGGCGACTGGTATGGACATGTCCGCACCAATCGTCCGAAGTCCGGACAGTCGTAGACGCGACAGCAGAACTGCGCCATTCTGGCGCTGGAGGTGGCGAGCAATGGCGGAGCAGGCGGCGAAGCAGGAGCAGGGCAAGGCGCGGCCACAGGTGCGCAGGGTATGGGTGGAGCCGGGACGGGTGTTCCTCCCGGACGCCGGGAGGCTGGCCGGCGAGGCGGGCAAGTCGGAGATCGACGCCGAGGGGAACGCGGCTCGGGCGCACCGACTGACGCTCACCACCACCGCCGTGGGCGTCGTGGCGCAGTACACCGGGGTACGCCAGGCCGGCGGCGGTCAGCCGCTGGAGGTGCCGCACCGGGTGGTCATCCCGTGGGGAGTGGCCACCATGGCGGAGGTGGATGAGGCGTGGCGTCCATGAGGGCGCCCACCATTGACCTCGCGGGTCGCCTCATCACCGCGACGGGCCAGGTGCTGCCGCTCTGGTACGAGACGACGCTCGAGGCCCACCAGCGTCGGGCGAGCTGATGCCGTGGGTGAAGGGGCAGAGCGGCAACCCGCATGGGCTCTCCGTGCGCCGTCGCGGCGTGCGCGAGTTGGCCCGGCGCCACACCATCAAGGCCATCCGCACGCTCGTCATGCTGTGCGGAGATCCGGAGGATCCATTTCTCCCCGGCGCCGAGGACGAGAAGGTGCGCCTGGGCGCCGCGAAGGCACTGCTGGACCGCGCCTGGGGACCGCCAGACGCTCCGCTGCTGACGGAGATTCCGGACGATGAGCTCCGGCGCGAAGTCGAGCGGCGCGCGAAGCTGGAGCGAGCTGGCGGAGACGTGGAAACCCCAGCAGCGCCGCATTGACGTTCTCCGCGACTCGTTCCCGGAGCAGCGGGCATTCGTGCTGGACCAGGCCCGCTTCAAGGCGGCGTTCACCACGCGTCGCGCCTCGAAGTCGTACTCCTGGGGACTCGACTGCATCGTCGACCACTGGGACCACCCGCGAGCGAACTACCTTTTCCTTGGCCTCGTCCGTCTCGAGGCCAAGCGCGTCTTCTGGGAGGAGGTGCTCAAGCGCGAAGACGAGCGACACGGACTCGGCATCACCTTCAACGAGACGGAGCTGACGGCGAAGTTTCCCAACGGCGCCAAACTCTACGTCGGGGCGGCGGATGCCAATGCCGACGAGATGCGCAAGTTGCTGGGGCTCAAATACCGCAAGGTGTGCGTCGACGAGGCGCAGGACTGGAAACACACCGACCTCAACCAACTCATCTTCCACACGCTGAAGCCGGCGCTCGCAGATCAACGCGGCGCCGTGACGCTCACCGGCACCGCGGGTCTGATGATGGTGGGCCTGTTCGACGAGGTAACGCCATCTAGCGTCCAGGCCGGCATTCGGGGCGAGCGCAACCCGAAGGGCGCCGGGTGGAGCGTCCACTGCTGGGACACCCACGCCAACACCGCCGTCATGGACGACGGGCGCACCATGCGCGACCACTGGGAGGAGGAGATCCGCGAGCTGGTGCAGATGAAGGGCGAGGCCGTGAAGGCAACGCCCTGGTTCCGCCGCAACTATCTCGGCGAGAAGGTGGTTGACGAGGACGCGCTGGTGTACCGCTATGCGGAGGGGCGCAACGACTTCGACGCGCTCCCAACGTACCGCAAGGGCGAGTGGCACTTCGTTCTGGGGTGCGACCTCGGTTGGAACGCTACCGCGCTGGGCGTCCACGCTTACCACGACCACGACCCCAACTTTTACACGCTCCGGAGCGCTCGTAAGCAGGGGCTTGACCTTACCGACACTGCCAACGAGGCCAAGCGACTCAACCGAGAACTCCAAGAGGGCCACCTCGTCGAGGGCACGCAGGCCGAATTCGAGCGCTGGATGATCGACGGGGCCGCCAGGCAGAGCGTCGAAGAGATGAAGCGCCGCCAGGACTGCCCCTGGGCGGCCGCGGACAAGATCGGCAAGTCCGACTTCATCGAGTTGCACAACACCGACATGTTGCTCGGCCGGGTGAAGCACCGTCGCGGCCATTGCGATGACTTGGTGGGCGAGCAGCGGGTGCTCATCTGGGATCAGCGCCGACTCCGGGAGGCTGGCGTCAAGGAGGAGAAGCAGGGCTTGCCCAACCACTGCTGCGACGAGACGCTCTACGCCTGGAGGGAGTGCTACCCCTACCTCAGCACAGTGTTGCCGGCGGAGTCGCCAGCAGCAGGGACCGAGGCGTGGCACCTCCAGCAGCAAGAGCGCGCGTCGGCTGAAGGTGGTAGGGTAGAAGCGGAGATGCTGGAGAGAGCAGAGCAGATGGAGAGGCAACGCAGAGAAGCGGAGGAGAACGACCAATGGCTGTGACGGACATGTACCGGATGGCGTCGTACTGGATGTGCCTGAAGTGCGGCGCGCAGACCATCGACCACGGCGCTGGAGAGCACCACCCGTGTCCGGACTGCGATGGGACGATGATCTCTGCCGCGGCGCCCATACTTCGGTCGAGTCCGATGGCGCCGCCGGCTCAGTTCGTGGGCGAGCAGGGCCCCGGCATCGCGACGCTCGCGCTCAAGGCCCCGCCGCGCCCCCGGCCGGGACGCCACGAGACGAAGTCCTGGGGGCCGTTCGACTCGTGGGAGTCGCTCCCGGATGCTGAGCGTGGGCGGTACGGGTGGGTGTCGTGAGCCCCCGCCGCAAGTCCGGACTCCGGCCGGAGCACCTCGCAGCCCTGAAGCACCTCCCGGATGTGCTGGAGGCGCTGGGGGCGCTGCGGGCAGAGGACGCGAAGGTGCGAGCGTTGATGGGCGGGACTGGCGCCGCCTGGCCGCCGCCCTACACGCCCGAGATGTCGGCGCTCGTGGACCGGCAGATGGCAGAGGGCGAGGCGGCGATGCGCAAGCAGATTGCCACGCATCACTACGGGCCTCCGGCTAACCCCACCCTCGACACCCCAGAGCGCCGCGAGTTCGAGGCCGCTCGCCGCGCTGGCGCCACCATCCCCGACAAGGCTCCGGATCCGTTCGCAGATCCACTGCGCACGGCCTCCGGCGCTCAGCGGGAGCGGATGGCAGAGCAGCGAGCGCTCATCCAGGCGGAGCGGGCGAAGCGGGGGCTTCCGCCGTCCAGCGCCATGCCAGCGCCGCCGGACGAAGACGTGGTGGTGCGCGAAGAGTCTCTCCCGGAGTCGGTCAACGGCTCGACAGGAGCGCAGGAGGAGCGAGGACCATGATGCAGTCGTATGCCGAATGGCTGCGGGATTCGGTCGGTCGGCGGGCGTACTCGGACGCCAAATCACGTGCCGCCGGCAACAAAGCGCACATCTTCGCGCCGACCGTGCCGCGAGGGCCCTACCGATTCGAGGAGTCGCTCTGCCACTTGGCGGGGGACATCATGGCCGGCGAGAGCATTCCTTCGGTGGCTGGCGATTCGAATCGATGCCGCCACTGTGGAAGGATCGGCGACCGATCGGCCAAGGCACGCCTTCTTCGTTCAATCATCGTCGACGGACACTGCCGCCCCGAGGTGGCCCGTGCCTGACGCCCCTCACCCGCTCGAAGAGTCCACCGGAGGCGTGCGCCCAGCCTCCATGCGCAAGCTCGCTCGCGACGGGAAGTCGTGGACGCCCACGGAACAGCGAACGCGGGACAGGCTGATGAAGCAGTTCTGCCGTCTCGAAGGCGCGAGCGGGAACTCGCCGGCCTATCAGCGCGGATGGGATGCAGCATTCGGAACTCCGGAGCAGAAGGCGCGAGCACTGGCGGAGATCGAAGCGGAGAAGGCATGTGGCTTCCCGGCCGCGGAACGCGTGAAGCCCGGATCGGTCTTCTTCCCGAACGGGATCCCAGACCACATCATCGATCCGACGCTACCGCCCAACACGGCAGAACTCCGCTCGGCGGATGGGCAGCGCGTGCGGATCATCCATCTCGGAGACGACGAGTGACCCCCGACACCCTCGAAGCCTACGCCCGCGTCATGCGCTCCAACGGCGTCCTCCGGGTGACCGGAGAAGAGAAGGAGGACGGACTGGACTTCACTATCGAGTTGTACCCGTCTGTCTTCGAGCCGCGGACGGACGCGAAGGACACCGCCCTGCCGATGCCGGTGGACTTGGACGACGGCGAGAAGTGCGCCTGCGGGTGCCTCCGGGACACCGAGCACAACGCGCAGGGCCTGTGCATTGGGAAGGGTTGTCCGGTGTCGCTGTGCAGCCCCGAGGTGAAGCCCTCGCCCATTCCGGGGTAGGGTGGTTGCATGAGCGACTCCGTCTCCGTTACCAGCGGCGTGGCCGTGGGGAAGAACGTCACGGCCCCCGGCGCAGAAGTGCAGGCGTACTCGAAGTGGTGGCTGAAGGACGCCACGAAGTACGACGGCAAGGAGGTGGCGGACGGCATTCAGGCCGCCGTGAATCGCCTCAAGGAGCACCAGGCCGCGCGCATCAATCAGTGCGTCCTCGGCGCTCGCCTCTACGGCAACGCGCCGCTGCTGGCCATGGGCGCGCGTGCGGCGCTCAGTCCCCAGGCCTCCGCAGCGCGCAACGAGGTGCGGGACAACGTCATCCAAAGCATCGTGGACACCTCCACCGCCACCATCGGGGAGAACAAGCCCCGGCCCTACTTCCTCACGGACGGTGGGGACTACAAGCTCCAGCGCCAGGCGAAGAAGCTCAACCAGTTTGACGACGGCATCTTCTACGAGCTGAGGGCGTACAACGTCGGGAGCGACGCCCAGCGCGACGCGGAAATCCTCGGGGACGGGTGGGTGTACGTCGGGAAGGAATTCGGGCGCATCGTCTACCAGCGGGCGCTGTCCACCGAGCTGTGGTGCGACGAGCTGGAGGGGGCGCTGGACGTGCCCCGCCAGTTGCACTGGGAGCGGCCCGTGGACCGGGACCGGCTCATTGCGCTGTACCCGAAGAAGGCGACGCTCATTGCGGTGGCGAAGCGGGCGGATCCAGTCGAGTACGGCGGGCGGGACGGCATCTCCGACATGGTGGTGTTCCGCCGGAGCTGGCATCTCCGGAGCGGGCCGAAGGAGGTGGACCAGAACGGGAAGGCCATCAAGACGGGCGTCTGCGTCGCCAGTATAGACGGCGTGGTGTTGGAGGCGTGCGAGTGGGATGAGGACTGGTACCCGTTCGCTCACTGGATCTGGACTCCACGCCCGGCGTCGTTCTGGGGGCAGGGCCTGGCCGAGCAACTCCAGTCGATGCAGATCGAGGTGTGGAAGCTGGACCGCTTCATTCAGCAGTCCATGCACCGGGCCGGGACGTACAAAGTCTTCTTGGAGGCCGGCTCGAAGGTGGTGAAGGAGCACGTCTCCAACGAGGTCGGTGCAATGGTGACGTACCGAGGGACGAAGCCGGAGTACGTGGTGCCGCCGGCCGTCCACCCGGACTGGTTCACCCGGCGGGACACGCTCAAGGAGAACATGTACGAGGTGGCGGGCATCTCCCGCCTCAGCGCCACCGGAGAGAAGCCAGCGGGGCTCAACTCCGGCGAAGCGCAGCGCGTGTACCGAGACTCGGTGGCGCTCCGGATGAAGACGCAAGAGCGCCTCAACGAGGACGGCTTCATGCAACTCGCGCGGCTGTCCATCGCCACGGCGCGACAGATCGCGCTGGAGACGGGCAAGCCGTATGAGGTGCGCAGCCAACGGAAGCGCTCGCTCCGGAAGGTGAGCATGTCCGCGGAGGAGTTGGACCCGAAGGACTGGCGTCTCCAGTGCTTCCCCACGTCCTCCCTCCCGAAGGACCCCGCCGGCAAGTTCGCCGCGGTCCAGGAGCGCATCCAGGCCGGGTTCCTCACTATGTCCGAGGGAAAGCGGCTGCTGGACTTCCCGGACCTGGAGGCCACCGAGTCGCTCACCAACGCGACGGAAGACCTCATGACGCTCATCCTGGACGACATCGTGGACGGCGAGGGGTACCGCCCGCCGGAGCCGACGATGAATCTCCAGCGCGCGAAAGAGTTGTGCCTCGAGTACATCAACTTCGGGCAACTCCACAACCTCGGTCCGGAGGAGTCCGACTTGCTCCAGATCTGGAATGAGCAGGTGGACGCGCTGATGCAGATGGCGATGCCGCCACCGACGCTCACCGGAGCGGCGCCGGGTGGTGCTCCGGGCGGCGGACCACCTCAGGGTCAGCCGATGGCGCCGCCGCAGAGCAACCTGATGCCGTTCGCGGCGTAGGCGGTTTCTCCCCTTCAAGCCGCTGTGCCCCTCCGGCGAGAGGAGCTGGGCCAGGGGCAGCGCCCCTGCGCGACGGACCAGCGAGGAAGGATCGATCAGCGCGCGCGACGCGCGAAGCGTCGCCTCACCAAAACCGCGCGTCAATCGGGCAATGGGAGGATGAAAATTCGTTCATCGGTCCGTCTGATGCGTGCTGGACACACACGCGCCACTTCGGATCGCTTGACCGCTCTATTCCGGTGCATGTAGTGTCATGACATGCCCCAGAACGGAGCAGACAGCGCACCCACGGCGAGTCCCCCCCAGGCGCCCGGTGCGCCCTCCGCGACTCCCGTCGCCAAGCCGGCGGAGCCGGACCGGGCGCAGGCGCTGGAGTCTCGGCTCGCGGCCATCGAGGCCGAGCGCACCGCCGAGCGGAAGCAGTGGCAGGCGCAGCAGGCCGAATGGACGAAGAAGGACAAGGCCCGCGAGGCGCTGGAGCAGGAGCGCACGCGCAACCCCGCGAAGCACATGAAGGAGCTGTTCGGGGAGAACTGGTACGACGCGGCCACCAAGGCGAAGGCCGGCACCGTGGCTCCGGAGCACGTCTCCGCGGCGCTGGACGAGCGGGAGCAGCGGATTCGGGAGTCCGTCTCCAGCGAGGTGAAGTCCCTCCGGGACGAGTTGGCGGAGCTGCGGAAGGACCGGGAAGAGCGGGCCCGCGAGAAGATCTACTCCCAGGCCGCCGCCCACGTCCGAGGCAACGCGGAGAAGTACCCCCTCACCACCCGGTACCAGAAGGCGGATGAGGTGGGGGCGCTGATCGAGTCCCATTTCAAGGCGACGGCCCGGCAGAACGCGGACGGAAGCTGGGCGCCCGGCGAGATGTGGACGCACGAGCAGGCCGCCGCAGAGATGGAGAAGTACTGGGGCTCCATCCGCGAGATGGTGCTCAAGAGCGAGAACGGCCGGCAACTCCCGGAGGGGAGCACCATGCCGCGGCTGACCATCATCCCGGAGCAGCGCGCGCCAGAGCCCCCGAAGGACGACGCCGAGCGGCGTGCGCGAGTGGACCGGATGTGGGCGGACGTGCAGGCCAAGCGCCAGGGAAGTCGGCCGAACTGAGGGTTTGAGCCGCTCCGGCGGCGGAGGAGCAGCACTTGTCGATCTACGCAGACGTGGCCTCAGCCAATCCGGTGCTCAAGGAGCACTACGACGGCCAGGCGGTGCAGAAGGCGACGTACACCGACAACCCGGTGCTGATGTTGCTGCCGAAGAATGAGTCCGGCGCGGGTGGCAAGTACTACCCGGTGCCCATCAAGTACGAGAATTCGATGGGCCGCTCGGCGGTGTTCGCCACCGCGCAGGCGAACCAGACGGCGAACGCCTTCGCGGAGTTCCTCGTCACCCGGAAGCTCGACTACTCCATCGCCACCATCCAGAACGAGCTGCTGCTGGCTGCGATGTCGGACCGGGACACGTTCGATCGCGAAGTGGTCCAGCCGATCGACGGCGCGATCGAGGCGGCCACCCTCTCCACCGCCTCGGCCATCTTCCGCGACGGCACCGGCACCATCGGCACCATCGCGACCGGCGGCATCACCGCGGGCGTCATCACCCTCACCAACCCGGCGGACGTGGCCCAGTTCTCCATCGGCATGACGCTCCAGGCGAACTCCACCAGCGGCGGGACTCCGCGCGCGGCGTTCGGCTACGTCATCGCCCGCTCCATCCGCAACGGCACCGTGACGGTGGCCTCGTCCGGGCAGGGAGGCGCGGCCGGCTCTCCGACTTCGTGGACCGCCGGGGACTCGCTGCTGGTGTCCGGGGACAACAACGCCAAGCCCTCCGGCTTCCAGGCGTGGCTCCCGATGACGGATCCCACCTCCAGCGACAACTTCTACGGCGTCAACCGCTCGGTGGACTACCGCCTCTTCGGCATCCAGTACGACGGTTCCGGGCAGCCCATCGAGGAGGCCCTGGTGGACCACTCGATGCTGATCGCCCGCGAGGGCGGGGCGCCGGACTACTTCTTCACCAACTTCGGGAGCCAGGCGGCGCTGGTGAAGGCGCTCGGCACCCGCCGGCAGTACGTGGACATCAAGGGGCCAGCCGACATCGGCTTCCGGGCGCTCGAGGTGGACACCGCCTCCGGGCCCATCAAGGTGCTAGCGGACCGCTCCTGCCAGGCCGCCCGCGGCTTCATGGTGCGGCTGGGGACGTGGAGTCTGATCAGCCTCGGCCCGGTGCCGCAGATTCTCCGGTACGAGGACCGCGTCGAGATGCTCCGCGTCTACAACGCGGACGCGGCCGAGGCCCGCATCGCCTCCTACTACAACCTCATCTGCCGCAACCCCGTGCGGAACGGGCAGACCCTGCTGAGCCAGTAGCCCCGAGGGCGCCATGTCCAACCGTCAGTACAGCCAGACGCGGTTCTGCCCCATCCGGGAGTTGGTGGACCTCTACCCGGTGGTGTCGGTGGGGGGCTCCGGGGCGGTGACGCTGAAGAAGCGCCAGTACAGCGCCGTGGGCACCACCAACTCGCCCACCTACTCGCTTGGCAACGCCGCCACCACGGGCGTGGGCTACGCGGTGGGGGACGGCCAGGGGGTCCGCTCGGTGGTGCGCAACTCCGCTGGCAACTGGACCTTCACCCTGTCGGACCCGTACGCCTACCTCGTGTCGGTGGAAGTGGCCCTCATCAGCAACACCAGCGGCGCCGTCACCTCGCCGCTGTGCCCCATCGCCATCGACTCGGACGGCACCAACGTGGCGACCAACACCGCCCTGGGGAACGGGGGCACCATCCAGGTGCTCCTGATGGCCTCGGACGGCTTCACGGCGACGGATCCGGCCTCCGGGGACACCCTCACCTTCCACTTCGTTCTCGGCACCACCTCGGCTCTCTGATGGCGATCACCGCGGCCATCACGCTGTCCAGCGCCACCTGCAAGGCGGAGCAGTCCGTCGCGGTGACGTGCACCGTCAGCAACTCCGGCGGGGCGGCGGTTTCGGTGCTCAACATCGTCCCCACGGCGCCCATCAACGGCACCACGGCGGAAGTCACCACCATCGCCAAGGGCTACCCGCCGCTGGGGCCGAGCCAGACGGTTTCGGTGGCGGCCTCCGGCTCGACGGGCTTCACTTTCCCGGTGGTGCCACACGCGCCCACGGGCAACGGAAGCAGCACGCCGGCCGAGCCATCTTCGCTGGTGTACTCCATCGGCGCCACCGTCTACACGTCCGACGGGGCGATCACCGTGGCGACGCCGGCCACCCTCACCGTCACCAACCCCGCGGGGCTCTGAGCCATGGCCGGTTCTGCCGACACCTACTGCGCCATCACCCAGCCGCTGGGGGCCATCCTCAACCGGACCACCAACTTCATGCTGGCCATCACCAACACGTCCAGCAGCACGGCCTACGAGGTGACCTCCATCTCCATCTGGGCGACCAACACCCAGGGGAGGCCCACCGCCTCGGCGCGGGTGACTTCCCCGAAGTTCCCGCCCAATTCGACCACGGCAGTGGCGGCGTCGAGCACGCTCAGCTGCGCCTTCGACGGCGCCTTTTTCGGGCAGGCGGTGGCAGGCATTGCGTCGGCGGCACCCGAAGTCGTCACGCTCACGGCCCAGGTGCTCTACTCGGACGGCTCGGCCATCAGCTCCAGTCCGCTGGTGGTGAACGTGGCCGATCCCATCTGGGGCCTTCTGCCGGGCGCACCGCCGAATCCGAGCGTCACCGTCTCGTCTCTCCAGTTCTCCAATCCGGCCAATTCCGGCCTGCACCTGCTGGGCTGGGTCTAGCCCGAGGAGTCCCCGCACCATGGCCGTTACCACCACCGACGCCACGCTGAAGGATGGCAACAACGCCAGCCTTCTCCAGGCTGTCCACACGAATCCGGCCGGGGACGTTGTTCCGGCCTTCTCCAGCGACGCTCCTGGGGTGGCCTGCTACTCCGTCTCCATCCTCTTCACCCTCGGCGTCGCGACCCCCACCGAAGTGGTGGTGATGCAGGGCAGCGCCACCAAGACCATCCGGCTCCGGAAGATCAGCGTGCAGGGCTGGTCCACCACTGCGGGAGTCATGAAGTGGAAGCTCAGCCGGCGGACCGCCGCGGGCACCCTGGGCTCGGCGGTGCTGACCGCCATCCCGACCCAGGGGAAGAACGACTCCGGCACCGTGGCCTCGCCCACCCTCACCGTCTCCACCGTGGGGACGGCGAACTACACCACCGTGGGGACGCTCGGATCCATCAACGACTCCGGTGTCGTGGGCTTCAACCTGGCGGCGCAGATCAACAACACCCTCCCCTGGACTCCGACCGCCAACACCCCCGAGGCGTACGTGCTCCGGGGGACCTCCGACTGGCTGACCCTGGATGGCGGGGCGGACGCTGGCGGCGACGCGGTGCCGGCCGGCGGGGTGGCGCTGATCACCATTCACTGGGTTGAGGACGGCTCGTAAAGTCCACTGCCCGCTCAAACTGGAGACCAAAGACATGGCCGACCTGGCACAGCTCATCAAACTCCACAAGGTGGAGAACGACCCCGCCAAGCAAGGGTTGCTCATCAAGCTCATCGCCGAGGACGAGAAGTCCCAGGCGGAGAACCGCAAGGCGCTGCTTGTCCAGCGCGCCGCGGACGGGCACGTCTCCGCTGTCTGTCCGAAGTGCGGCGCGGAGTCCGTCTTCGACGCGAAGAACAAGGCGGCGAAGTGCGGCGCCATGACGGGCACCCAGCAGGCGAAGGACGCGGACGGGAACAAGCACAACATCCCGGCGCCCTGTGGGACGGCGCTCCAGTAGGGCCGCGTGGCTCCGCCGTCACAGACGACGCTGTTGACCATCATCAACTCGGCGGCGGTGCTGGCAGACCAGCCCGTCCCGAGCACGACCACCTACATCCCGAAAGCGACGTGGGTGGAGTGGGCCAACGCGGCATACCAGGAGCTCTACGACAAGCTGATCGAGGCGTACGGCGAGGACTACTACGTCGCTTCGGAACAGACCGTCACCACGGACGGCACCAACAGCACGTTCTCGCTGGCGGACGACTTCTACAAACTGCTGGGGGTGGACTACCTCTACAACGCCGGGGCGGGGCCCGCGGGGCGGCTCACCATCTGGCGGTACAACTTCGCCGAGCGGAACCAGTACACGCTGCCCAACCTCGCGGCGCCCGGACGGCTGGTGCTCCGATACCGGATTCAGGGCTCGAAGATCGCCTTCATCCCGCGGCCCCCGGTGTCCGGGCAGACGCTGTACCTCACCTACGCGCCGCTCCTGACGCCGCTGGCGGCGGACGGAGACACGCTGACGGTGGGGAACGGGTGGGAAGAGTGGATGAAGGCAGCGATGGCGCTCAAGGCCCTGGGGAAGGAAGAGTCGGACCAGGGCCCGGCCGCGGCGCTGCTGGCGAGGCAGGAGGAGCGCCTCGCCACCATCAAGGAAGGGCGAGACGCGGGAGCGCCCTCCACCACCGTGGACGTGTACCGGGTGAACGGGGCGGGCGGGATTGGGTGGTACGGGGACACGTACTGATGGTGCTGGCCCGGCGACAGGAACAGACCGCCGGGCCGACGCTTCAGGTGGATCTACCCGTCCCCGGACCCGAACCCGTCCCCGTCCCCGGACCCGAACCCGTCCCCGGACCCCAACCCGTCCCCGGACCCGAACCCGTCCCCGGACCCGAACCCGTCCCCGGACCCGAACCCGCCCCCGGACCCGGACCCGGCCCCGGACCCGACCCCGCCCCCGCCCCCCCCCCCCACCCCCACCCCGCGCCCGACCCCCCACCCGCC
>Ga0134121_10000546_pt1 | contig 42113 bp, 28 predicted proteins | sample KB301_FD_96463 | JGI IMG/M metagenome (GOLD analysis project Ga0134121, IMG submission 96463) | Terrestrial soil microbial communities without Nitrogen fertilizer from Kellogg Biological Station, Michigan, USA - KB3-0-1 | ecosystem: Environmental > Terrestrial > Soil > Unclassified ...
CGGTGATAAATTCATTTTCTACTCCTGCAAAGTCAGGTTTGAATACCATCCCTGCATCACTGAATGCAAGCGAGGGAGGAATTTATTTGCTTCAAATTACCAGTGATGAAATTGGATACAGCTACCTGACCAAGGTGGTGAAGTATTGAAACTAATTTAAGACTTGCTTCCTTCAGTCAGACATCCTATTCCGCAGTACTGCGGAATAGGATGTCTGATTTTTGGGGACATTATAATTCAAAAAGAAACTTCATCGTATCAGCACCATCCGCATAATCGTCAAGCTGCGGCGATTGACTTTCTCCGAAGGGAAGAAAATTCTTTCCCGCGATGCATTGGATATTTGAATCATCGCGCTGAAGCCTTTTCATCAAGTCATTTTCATTGCTGTAAAATTCATAGTACAGCATGGCTACAGGAGAAGAAATTTTTTCATCTTCTTTCACTATTAAGAAATTATTAGTGAGGAATAGAGTTTGATTCATAAGAAGCAGCACGCGATTGTAGTCATAATTATTCATGTACTTGTTGTGATCGTGCATGCTGCCACTGAATTTTTCTACCGATTGAAAAAACAAATCGAAAGAGTAAGCTGAAGGAACAAAAAGCTTTGAAACATTTCTGCACCCCAGTCCGAAGTAGCTGAAGATATCTAAGCCGAGTTTTTCCAAATCTTCTCTTGATTCATTTCCATTAAGTACAGCAACGGAAGAGCGATTTTTACGAATGATGTTGGGATACTTTCCAAAATAGTATTGAAAGTATCTCGAAGAATTATTCGAGCCGGTTGCAATAGCCGCTTCCATGCCTTTGATAATTTCAGAAACTGAAATCCAATGCTTCAGTTCATCATCAATCTCAAAAAGATTTTTCAGGATGAAAGGAAAGAGTACATCATCTTTTGAAGATAGCTTTATCAATGCCCTGTGCCCCGAGAGAAATACGCAGAGGAAATCATGAAAGCCAACAAGCGGAATATTTCCTGCCATCACAATACCGACATTCCTCGGCTGCTTCACGCGATTCTCGTAGAGTCCTGCGGACAAGTCATACTTTGAAAGCCATGCACGAATTTTCATTTCATCAAGAAATTGCTCACGAATATTTTTCAGCGAAAGCAAAATATTTTCCTTCGTGAACCATTTATTGTGCTGATATGCTGTCTCGATCACCTGTTGAAGTTCCTCGTTCTTCTCATCTAAAACTTCATTCAACCTGACTAATGCAGAAATATTCTGTTCCAAATCCATGTTCGAAAAATGTTTAACCAAACTGCTGACAAGCAGGTTGCCGCTATCAATTATGAGTCGCACAACTTCATTTCAGAAAAATCGGTGCAATCTCTTTTGAAATCTGTGCAATCCTTACCTAACTTTGGCGGCGCTAAACTAACTCACATGGCAATTCGAATAACTGAAGAATGTATCAACTGCGGAGCATGCGAACCCGAATGCCCCAACAATGCCATCTATGAGGGTGGCGCCGAGTGGGCGATGGTTGACGGAACCACGCTGAAAGGACCTGTAACATTATTGGATGGAACAACAGTTGAAGCTGAACAACGTTTCCCCCCGATTTCTGATGATCTCTATTACATTGTTCCCAATAAGTGCACCGAGTGTGAAGGATTTCATGAAGAGCCGCAATGTGCTGCCGTGTGTCCGGTAGATTGCTGCGTTCCTGACCCCGAGCATGTCGAGACCAAAGAACAATTACTTGAGAAGAAAGCGAAGCTTCATATCTGACAGTGAAAAAATTAAAACACATTTTGCCGCCCTTGTCAGAAATGATGAGGGCTTTTTGTTTGCCAAGAATTCTATGAATGAGCGCTGATTTTTCTTTGTATTAATAAGTGTAATTCGTGAGCAATTCAATTTTGAAATTTTCAATTGATAGAACATAAACCATACGCCTCCCTTCATGTAGCGGACTTCCGTTTGTATTTGCTCGCACGCATGTGTTTTACGATGGCAATGCAGATGCAAGGCGTCATTGTAGGATGGCAGGTATATGAATTCACAAAGGATCCATTTTCACTGGGGCTGATTGGGTTGAGCGAAGCAATTCCATTCATCACCATATCATTTTACGGAGGACATACTGCCGATGTAGTGGAAAGAAAAAAACTGATCATTCCATTTACATCATTGTACCTGGCGTGCGCAATGTGTTTGCTCTTCTTCACATTTCCATTCGTGCATGTGCTCAACCATCAAAACGTTTTGCCGATTTACATCATCATTGCGATCACAGGAATTGCACGGGGATTTGTTGCTCCTGCCGTCTCGGCTTTCTTCTCACAAATTGTTCCGCGTGAACTATATTCCAATGGCATTGCGTGGAACTCAAATGTGTGGCACACCGCAGCGGTTGCAGGTCCTGCCATCGGCGGATTGATCTATGGATTTGCAGGAATCATTCCCGCATATTCAACCGTAGCTGCCCTCATGATGGTGGCTGTAATTTTATTTTCTTTCATCAAAGGGAGACCCTTGCCGCCCTCAGAAAAAATTGATTCGATGTTTGAAAGCCTGACTGCAGGATTGCGATTTGTATTCAGGAATCAGGTGATGCTCGGCTCATTATCACTCGACATGCTTGCAGTATTATTCGGCGGAGCCGTAGCCATGCTTCCTGTTTTTGCAAAAGACATTCTAAAAGCCGGACCTGAAGGATTGGGCATCATGCGCGCTGCACCTTTTGCAGGTTCAATCGTGATGGGTTTATTTATCGCACATCGTCCGCCCATGAATCGCGCAGGAAAAAATGTATTGCTGTCATTGGTTGGCTTCGGTGTCGCCACGATACTTTTTGCGCTCTCAAGGAATTTTTATTTGTCCATCTTCCTTCTCTTTCTCACCGGCGTTTTCGACAATGTGAGTGTGATCATTCGCGGCACCATTCTTCAATTGCTCACGCCCGATCACATGCGTGGACGTGTGGGTGCCATCAACAGTATCTTCATCGGTTCATCGAATGAGATCGGCGCTTTCGAAAGCGGTACTGCCGCAAAATTCATGGGCTTGGTGCCCAGCGTGATTTTCGGAGGCGCTATGACGATAGTGATTGTTGTAGTTACTGCATGGAAGGCACCAACGTTGCGGAAATTGAGTCTTAGAGAAATTCAATCGAGACAAGGCATTACCTAAATTACTTGCCAAGCATTTTCTTGCTCAGCCGCGAATTTTCTTTCCTGTCAAAAATTGCTTTGACAGGGAATACGAATCCCTTAATCACAAAGGATTCCACGTTGCCTGATTTACCTTTAAACAAAAGTTGGTATTTGCTGTTTCTCAATAGGTATTGCTCAAAAATTTTTGTTCCCGGATTAACAATCCAATATTCTTCAATTCCGTGACGTGAATAGTCATTGAACTTTACTCCGCGATCATTTTTTTCGGTACTCTTTGAAATTATTTCAACCACCAGATTTGGTGCGGGAAAAAGTTTTTGATCGTCATTAAATGAAGCAGATTTTTCTTTCGAAAAAAAACAGAGGTCAGGCTCATAATCATTCCGGCTCAAAGCGATCATGGCCTTTTCTGCATGAACTTCACCCAGCTCGTTTACGTCCACGTATGCCTTCATCAACTGCATTAAATTTTGTGAGACAAACAAATGGCCTCGGGTTACCGGCGAATGGAAAATGACTTCACCATTGATAAATTCAGCTTTATCTTTTTCTGAAATGGAGTTGTAAAAATCCACTCTTTTATCATTCTCATCCATAAGAATATTTTCCAGTTGCGCCACATAATCTTTCAGGAACGGCGACTTTACCAGCGGTGCAAGAACATCAATCATATTCAAACGATAAATTTGCATTCAAAGATAATGTGATTAACTAAAAACATTTTCATGATTAATTTCTTCGAGAGGAGATAAAGAATTGTTGCTCTTCAAGGGTGCAAAAAAACTCGCCCACCTTCAGCTTCCGCTTGTTTAAACCCAATCTTGTTCTATCTTTGTCGCCCTTAAAAAAATTGAGTCATGTCAAAGGTTTGTGAGATTTCAGGGAAGAAAACGATGTTCGGTCATAAAGTGTCGCATTCGAACATTAAAACCAATCGTCGTTTCCAACCCAATTTGCAGAAGAAGAAATTTTTTATTCCGGAAGAAAACCGCTGGATTGAATTGAAAATTTCTACCAGTGCATTGCGCACGATCAACAAAAACGGAATCTCTTCAGTATTAAAAGAAGCCCGCGCAAAAGGCATGGTGGTATAATCAGTGTAATCACTTTTAATCGGTGTAATCATTTTCAAAAATGGCGAAGAAAGACAATCGTATCCAGGTAATTCTTGAATGTACTGAGCATAAAGCGAGCGGTGTTCCCGGAATTAGTCGCTACATCACTACGAAGAACAAGAAAAATACTCCCGGAAGAATTGAATTGAAAAAGTACAATCCGATTCTCAAAAAGATGACCCTTCACAAAGAAATCAAGTAATCACATTCCATCGGTGTAATCAACCTTTAATTGGTGTAATCAATCTTCTAATCAGTGTAATCATTTTAACCATGGCAAAAGACGCAGGTAAAACATCCAAAAACGCGAAGACGACAAAAGACGCAGGCGCGTCAGCAGCATCCAAGTCGTTTGTTCGACTGATCGTTTCCGAACGCTCAGAAAAAACCGGTGCTTATGTGTACAGAGAAAGAATCATTCACAAGGACAAGGTGAAAGAATTTCTCGCTTCACAAGGCAGCTAAAAATTTCAGAACCAAACCAACGAAAGCTTCTCTTCGAATTGAGGGAAGCTTTTTTTGTTAGTGAATAGAATGTGTTACGTGAGTCGTGAGTCGTGAGTCCCGATTTAATCGGCAGAACTCGTGTTAGGTGAATCGTGAATCCTGATTAAATCGGGAGAACTCGTATTTAAAATGGCATTTTTAAAATTTTTCTCGAAAGAAAAAAAAGAAGACCTCGACAAAGGGTTGGAAAAAACCCGTGAAGGATTTTTCTCGAAGCTCGCAAAAGCTGTAGCAGGAAAATCAAAGGTGGATGAAGATTCATTGGATGAAATTGAAGATGCCCTCATCGCTTCTGATGTTGGAGTTGAGACAACCGTGAAGATCATTAACCGCCTTGAAGAGCGCGTTGCAAAAGACAAATACCTGAGCGCTTCTGATCTCAACAGAATTTTGAAAGAAGAAATCGTTGAGTTGTTTTCTGAGAGCGCAACAGCAGAAGCAGAAGAACTTTCAATTCCTGAAGGAAAACATCCCTATGTTATTATGGTGGTAGGTGTAAATGGAGTTGGCAAAACCACCACCATCGGAAAGCTCGCGCATCAGTTTAAGCAACACGGAAAAAATGTTTTGCTCGGGGCGGCTGATACTTTTCGCGCCGCTGCTGTTGACCAATTAACGATCTGGAGCGAGCGAGCTGGAGTACCGATTATAAAACAAGATCAGGGCGCTGATCCTGCCTCTGTCGCATTCGACACATTACAGGCAGGCGTATCACGCAAGGTTGATGTAATCCTCGTTGACACTGCAGGAAGATTACATAACAAAATTAACCTGATGAATGAGCTGGGAAAGATCAAGCGCGTGATGCAAAAAGTAATTCCTGATGCTCCACATGAAGTGCTGCTCGTACTCGATGCATCAACAGGGCAGAACGCCATTGAGCAGGCAAAACAATTTACTGCTGTGACGGAAGTGACAGCCATCGCATTAACGAAGCTTGATGGAACTGCCAAAGGCGGTGTCGTGATTGGCATTGCAGATCAGTTTAAGATTCCGGTGAAGTATATTGGTGTTGGGGAAAAAATAAACCAGCTTCAGGTGTTTAATAAATCGGCGTTTGTGGATTCTCTTTTTGAAGGAAAATAATACAGGCATTCGTGAACAATATTTATAGCGGAGTTAATATAAACTCAGGTTTTTAAACCCTATTTTTCATTTCAGCATCAATACAATTCCTTCCCTGCTTTTAGTATGGCTGTTTTTTCGCCGTACGAATTAAACTTCACACTTTCCAAATGTGTGAATTATGTAAATCATTTACAGAATTATGTAACACTTGTAATAATTCTTGTTCTGATATTTCGAAATTAATTTGACCCCGGAGAAATATCAAAATGGTTACTCAAAACAAAGAATCGTCATTCAAAGCTGACTTGTCCCCGAACTTGTATATCTTCAACGCTCACCACAATTGACGACTGACAAAGTCGTCTCCCGCCTCAATCTTGTATTGTCAATATCTGTTCAAAATAAATCAAACACCATGAATCAGCATCTACTAAAGTTACCGGAGAAAATCTTTCGATTATTTCCTTTCCTTATACATGCTTTTGCAAAATCAAACAGGATTATAGCTATTGCGGTATTTTGGTTGTTGGCCTCAGAATATGCTTCTGGCAGCCACATATCCGGGTTAACAGGCTTCTATCGCAATGGGCAGGTTTTTCTTACGTGGAACAACGCTTCAAATCTAAATAACTATTATAAAGTCTACCGCTCTGCTTCACCCATCACTGAAGGCTCGCAACTAAGCGCCTGTGAATACCTGGGATGGACGAATCAATACAGCGCCAAGGACCACGATTTGAGTGCCCACTACAATGAAGACCGGTACCTTCGAATTGACTCTGCAGGCACTCCCTTGCTATCCACTAAAGGATTGTTCGTGGCTACCACTTTGGCAAGCGGGAGCTATTATTATGCCGTCACTATAATACTAAACGGAGTAGAAGATAAATTGGTGATTACAGGTGTAACTGCTCTGCTGAATGACGTTTCAGAGGAGGTAAGCACACCTCGCCCGGTGTTTCAGCAAATCATAATCTTCCATAATGCAACCGTTGAGCATTGGTGTAATTTTATAAGTTTTAAAAGAACTGTTTCAGAGGCACCGATCAATGCTGCAGGTTTCATGGCATCTGATTTCCTGCTTTATAAAAATCATAGTACAGGCAATCAGCCCCTTTGCGTCCAAATGCATGGCGGGGGCGCCGACCTCTTCGCTAACATTATAAACGTTACTTCAAATGAAATGAATCTGAATGTCGAAGACCGATTTCCGGATGGAGATAATGGCGGTTATTGGGGAGCCAATTCCAATTTCAATATTCATCAGAACCTCAACTCCATCCCTGATTCGGGCATGAACCATAACTTTTTTCAGCAACTATATGAGAACACCATTGAATGGGCCATCCATTACCTGCACATTGATTCAAATCGCATATACCTGAAAGGTTCTTCAGCCGGTGGATGCGGTGCCTTTGCATTTGCAATAACCTATCCTGAAAAAATTGCCGCTGTGTCTTTAGGAGTGCCTTGTTTCAATGTGGGATTTCAAAATGATTCTGCTGTAAACAATTCCATGAACACCGGCCGCAGCAACCGAAACGAGATAGACAAGTTACTCGGACTCGTAAGTACTAATCTGCCCTCGAACACCGGGATCAATACGTTCGATATGTTGAATGGCGCATGGGTAGTGGCTTCCCGCCCTGAAAGAGATTATCCATTCATTTATGCACTCAACGGCAAAAACGATGTCCTTGTAGGCTGGACGGAGAAAAAGATTTACTATGATTCAGTAAATGCTAACCATACCGGTGGATATTATTTTTGGGATAGCCGCGACCACGGGGGCACAGGTGGTTTTTGGAGTGGTGACAATTTTGATTTATTCCGCTTTCGAAGAAATGTTTCTTATCCTGCCTTTGCGAATTGCAGCCTGAATGAAAATTATGGAAATGGAAGTAAGAATAGCGGAGATTCTTACGGCAGTGTAAACGGTATGGTTGATTGGACAGACGATATTGTTGATAGTGACTCTTTATGGAGAATCAACTTTTTTATTCGCGACTTGTTAGCAAAAAATAATCAAAAATTGATCTATCCTGACTCTGCAACTGCAGATATAACATTGCGCAGAGTTCAGCATTTTTATATGCCTGATCGTGCCACAGTGAATTGGCAAGTGATTCACCATAATCAAATTGTTCAATCGGGCGTATTGTTTTTCGATGGAGGTAGTATTACAATTAAGGGAATAAAGACGTATAAGGATACAGCGCAATTACAATTGACATACTCATCCCTTCCTAATGTCTACTATGGAGATAATGATCAGGATGGCTTTGGCGATCCGAATGTCTCTGTTTCTTCCTCTTCCCTTCCCGCCGGGTATGTGGCAAACAATAGCGATTGCAATGATGATCCCGATCAATCGGGAGCTGCCATTCATCCGGGTGCATCAGATATCTGCAATGGTAGTGATGATAACTGCAATGGACAAATAGATGAAAATGCGATTATCGCAACTGTTACTCCAACCGGATCTATAAGTATATGCCCGGGCGCCTAAATAACACTAACTGCAAATGAGGGAACAGGAATTTCTTATCAATGGCAAAGAGGTAGTAAGAACATTACCGGCGCCACCAACCCTGCCTATACAGCAACCAAAGGAGGAGATTATAAAGTAGCCGAATCCAATTCTTTCAGTTGTAATTCTACTTCCGCATCTGCAACAATTAGCCTGCTTGCTTTACCAGCAGCAACAATAACCCCCCTTGGTAATCTCGACATCTGCGTTGCAGGTTCAGTGGAACTTCAGGCAAATAGCGGAACAAGCCTGACCTATCAATGGAAGAAAGGAGGCAGCAATATTTCCGGAGCTACAAATAAAATTTTTGCGGCTACGTCGACCGGTACGTATAAAGTTGTTGTCACCAAAAGCAATGGGTGCAGTAAAACCTCGGCCGGTGCAACAGTTACCAGGTCATGCAGAGAAAGCCTTTCCAATTCTGAATTTTTAACTCCAGCCCTATATATATATCCAAATCCTACCGATGGTAAATTCATGATTGACCTTTCACTTTCTATTGACGAAGATCAGGCAGCAACCATTCAGCTAATGAATATGATCGGGCAAATAATTTATGCACAGAAAATCACTATTATGAATGGTGTGTTTCAGCAAGAGATTCAACTGAAGGATGCTGCAGATGGAATATATACTGTGAAAGTGGTTGTGAACGGTGAGGTATGCACAAAGCAGTTGGTGATTTCCCGCCAATAGTGAAATGCCACAGGCCATTTCGATTGATAACGTAAAAATCCGCGGGTTACTGACCCGCAACTTGGGAGTTTTTTTCACGATAGACAAATGCTAAAATTGATATTGTATGCAATAGTTTTACCCCCTTTATAATACTTTATTTTTTCTGATGCGAACGAAGTCACTGAACAAACCCCAGGTAAACGTCATCACCCTCGGCTGCTCCAAGAATATGGTAGATAGCGAAGTGCTGATGGCACAGTTGCGGGCAAGTGATTTTACAGTCGCACATGAGAAAGAAAATGGTCGGGAAGAAGTTGTCATCATCAACACTTGCGGATTTATCGAGCGGGCCAAGGAAGAATCCATCAACACCATTCTTGAATATGCTGAGCTGAAAAGAGAAAACCAGATTGAAAAGCTCTTTGTCACCGGATGTTTATCACAACGCTATCGTGACGACCTGCAAAAAGAAATTCCGGAAGTGGATGATTGGTTCGGAACGATGGAGCTTCCTGCCCTGCTGAAAAGACTTGGCGCAGATTACAAGCACGAACTCATCGGCGAGCGCCTCCTCATCACGCCTTCCCACTATGCTTATGTGAAAATCTCAGAGGGCTGCAACCGTACGTGCGCCTTCTGCGCCATCCCGCTCATGCGAGGCAACCATGTTTCAAAACCCATTGAGCAAATTGTTTCTGAAATAAAAAACCTTGTGCGCAATGGAGTAAAGGAAGTATTGCTGATCGCACAGGAACTCACCTACTATGGTCTTGATATTTACAAAGAGCGAAAGCTTGCCTCACTTCTTGAAACCATCAGCGACATTGAAGGATTGGAATGGATTCGGCTTCACTATGCCTATCCTTCCAACTTCCCTCTCGAAATTCTTAATGTGATTCATGACCGAAAAAATATTTGCAACTATCTCGACATTCCCTTTCAACACATTGCCGACCCTGTTTTGAAAAGCATGCGAAGACAAATCACAAAGAAAGAAACGCAACAGCTCATTAACACTATTCGGGAAAAAATCCCGGGTTGTGCACTCCGGACAACATTGCTTGTCGGATTTCCCGGCGAAACGTCAACTGATTTTGAAGAGCTGAAAGATTTTATTCGTGAAACAAAATTTGATCGTCTCGGCGTATTCACATATTCTCACGAAGAAGGAACAAGTGGCTATGAATTGGAAGATGATGTGCCGGAAGAAGTGAAACAGCAACGCGCTTCAGAACTGATGTCAATCCAGGAGGAAATTTCTTCCGGACTTAATCAGAAAAAAATCGGAAAATTATTCCGGGTTCTTATTGATCGAAAAGAAGGAAATTATTTTATCGGACGTACAGAATTTGATTCTCCTGAAGTAGACAATGAAGTACTTATTAACGCTTCTGAAAATTATGTTCGTATCGGAGATTTTGCCTCTGTAAAAATAGCCTCCGCTGATGCTTTTGATTTATTCGGAGAGCTTCGGTAAAATTTTCCACATTAAAGCGTCCTGTTTTTTTGGACAATTATTCCATCGTAGGGAAGGTAATCTCCTTAACAACCTAACCATTGTCCAAAACCTTTTTTGAATTAGTAATTTAACCAACCCGGTTAGTATTGAAATTCAACCTACTACCAGAGGGGAAAATCCTTGATTAGTAAGCATGTCAGAGAAATGTAAATTTCCCTCTGTTTTACATGGTAGGAATTTTTGATGGTATAATGGTTGCCCTTAGTTAGTTTCATCAAAAATTATATGACAATGAGAAACATGAAATTATTTTTTGCAGCAATGTTGATCGCAGGTGGAAGCTTGTTGTACTCATCCTGCCAGAAAGAACACATGATCCTGAACCCACAGCAAAGCGGCAATTCAAGTTCAAATTTAAGGGCAGAGTCCGATGAAGCATACATGAATAGTCAGCTTAGTTACATTGACGATGCAGTTCAATCAATTCTGCTCAACAATTCAACTATCAGAGGCTTTGGTGACTTGCCTCCTTGTGCAGCGGTGACTTATGATACCAGCGGTGCTGTATATACAGCTACCATTGATTTCGGCGCAACGCCCTGTCAAACAGATGGCTGGAAAGAATTTAAACAGGGTATCTTGATTATCTCCTGGAATGGGCCCAAACTTGATTCAGGAGCAGTAATCACAGTTACTACACAAAATTATTTTGTGGGTGATACACCTACTGTTATGCATCAGTTGCAGTTTACCAAAACCATCACGAACATGGGAATTAATGCAGCAGGCAACATGCACTTCGCAATTGCAGTGACGGATGCGACATTAACACTCGATAGCGGCCAGACAGTTACCTGGAGTGCAAATCGTGAGCGCGAATGGGTGCAGGGGAATCCATCAGATATGTCAGATGACGTCTTTTACATAACAGGCAGCAGTTCAGGTACTGATCGTAATGGAGAACCATTCACAGTTCAAATTACAAATGCGTTGACAAAAAATGCAGACTGCGATTGGATCGTGAGCGGGACTGAAGTGGTTACTCACGGTAACAACTCACCGCGTACCCTTGATTACGGAAACGGAGATTGCGATGATATCGTTACTGTCACGGTGAATGGCAATACGTTTATCATGCACATAGGCGGTTAGTTTAAGAACAGCACATAGTTTTTTAAATCGGGGAAGCTGAAAGGCTTCCCCGATTTTTTTTCGATATGATTTTCCGGATTTGGTGATTACAAAATTCCTGATTGTGCTGACGCTCTCTACACAATGAAAATTGACTACTTCAAGTCAACGGGAAATTACAGAGCTGCCCTGGATCAATTGGAAAAGCTTACGGCTTTACGTGATACTGTTCAGAGCGAGCAACAAACTCTTGCTGTAGCTGAACTAAATACAAAGTATGAGACCTAAAAGAAAGATAAGGAAATTATTAAACTGAATGCTGAACAGCAACTCTCTGGGGCAAGAATTTCAAGGCAGCGTACTCTTGTTTTTATGCTAATCTGTTTTTCGTTCCCCTTCGATAACTCTACCCTAATTCCTTTCCGTATTCCAAAAGATTGCAACGGCGGTTCTATTGATGAATTGTCCGCAGGACTCTTGCGAAGAAAAAGTCGAATGATGAATTGAAAAAAAGAAGTGGAAAAGTTGAGATCGTCAATCGTGAATCGTTAATCGTCAATCTCTGATGGCTTTATGCGAGCACAAGTCTCCCCTTTCGGGGGAGATTTAGAGAGGCGTTCCTCGGTCAAAACATTCCCAATCCCTTTGGCAATTCTACTCTCATTCCATTCCGCATTCCGAAAGATTGCAACGATGCTTCGATCATGATTACAAACACTTTAACAAGTGAAATGATCAGCATCATTCCAATTTCATGTAACGAAGATCATGTGAGTGTTGATCCAGGAAAGCTCACGAGCGGAACATACTCGTACACTTTATTTGTTGACGGAAAGATGATTGATACAAAGAGGATGGAGATCACCAGATAATTCGATAGCTTCACGATTCTAAATTAACACGATGAAAAAAACTACAAACGCACTCCTTGTCTTCTCGATTCTAATTGTATTGAACATCGCTGCAGTTCCAACCGCACAAGCCCAGCCCGGCTCATTAGATTCAACCTTTGGCACTAATGGAAAAGTAACAACCGATTTTTCGGGCGTTGATGATTCTGGTAATTCAATCGCTGTGCAAAGTGATGGCAAGCTTGTGTTTGCAGGCTATAGCGACAACGGAAGTGACTATGATATTGCAGTTGTGCGCTATAATGCTGATGGCAGTTTGGATAATTCTTTTGGAACAAATGGAAAAGTTACCACATCAATCGGCGGCGATGACGATTACGGACTTTCAGTGGCGCTTCAAAGTGACGATAAAATTGTTGTGTCGGGTTGCAGCTACAACGGACTGAATAATGATTTTGCTGTTGTCCGTTACAATAGTGATGGAAGTCTTGATAACAACTTCGGCACAGGCGGAAAAGTAACTACGGCCTTGGGAAGTTTTGGTGAGGTGGCTTATTCGATGGTGATACAAAGTGATGGCAAAATAATTTTAGCAGGATACAGTGATACGACCAATTCCAATTTTTTTGCTTTAGCACGATACAACAGCGATGGGAGCCTGGATGCCGCTTTTGGTTCCGGCGGAATAGTAACTACGCATGTCGGTTTATCAGATGATCAATGTTATTCCGTCACGCTGCAAAGTGATGGGAAAATTGTAGCGGCCGGATATAGTCACAATGGCACTGACGATGATTTTGCTGTGGTCCGCTATAACACTGATGGCAGCCTGGACAACACATTTGATTTTGACGGAATCGTTACAACGCCGGTCGGAACTTCCGATGAGGAATGCTACTCCGTCGCAATTCAGCCCGATGGTAAAATCGTGGCAGCAGGATTTGATGTGAATACTTTCACCGAGTATGCAGTAGTTCGCTACAACAGTGACGGGAGTTTGGATAACTCTTTTGGCTCCACTGGTAAAGTGACGACAGACATTGGAGTTGGCGGTGATGATGCGAATGAAGTCGTCGTGCAGACGGATGGAAAAATTTTGGTAGCCGGAAACAGCTCCAACGGTTCAAACTATGATTTTGGTTTAGTTCGTTACAAAAGTGACGGCAGCATTGACAGCACGTTCGGAACAAATGGAATAATAACGACAGATTTTGCAAGCGGTAATGATTTCTGTTTATCACTGCTTATTCAGAGTGATGGTAAAATTATAGGGGCAGGATTTGGCGCCGTCATTGGTCGCGACTTTGTTGTAGCACGATATGACAATGAAATAGCCAACGGCATTTCAGAAAATATTGTTGACAATTCATCCACCATCAATCCGAATCCTTTCTCCGATGAAATAACAATAAATACAACTGGTGACAATGTTGAGGTGATAATTTTTGATGCGACAGGAAAGGAGGTATCGAGAGAGAAAACTTTTGGTCCTGAAACCAAAATCAGTACGGCTCATTTGTCACCTGGTTTCTATTTCATTCGCTTCTTTGATGGAAATAGAACAGTGAATGTTAAGGCAATTAAATTGCAATGATGCTAACATCATGATCACGAATACATCTACTTCAGAAGTGATTAGCTTGATTCCGATTTCCTGCAATGAAGATCATGTGAGCGTAATTGCAGGCGTGCTTGCAAGCAGAACGTACTCGTACACATTGTACGTAGATGGGAAGATGATTGAAACGAAGAGCATGGTTCTTACAAAAAATAGATTTGCGCCAAGTAGAGTGAGTCAGCGACTTTCTTATCTTGTTTTCCTGAACTCAGTTGAATGAAAGCCACATTGAAGAAGTTGTCATCGCTTTTCATTTTATTTCTTTTTATGGCTGCATCATCCTTTTCTCAGCAGTTGGCTGCCGATAGTCTTCTGCAGGAATTAAAAAAAATTCTCGTTGCTCCAACAACTGATTCGATAAAGTTTGAAAATGCTGATCGTTTTTCTCAGGACATTCTTCATGCTCATCCTTCTCTTGCAATTGACTTTGCCAATGGTGCATTAAACTACATTGAGCATACTGAGTTTTCTCATGAAACGAAACTCAACCTGCTCGCCTGCTTTACTGTATTCGATGGTGATGCATACTCAGCATGGGAATCCGATAACACGAAAAAAATTGCAGCATACCTCGAAGCAGAAAAACTTTATCATCAGGCAGGCAACACTTTTCAATATGCAAACATGCATCGCCTCATTGGCAGATTGTATTACCTGCAGGGGAATCATGAAAGAGGATATCAGTACTTAGCAGAGACGAAGAAAATAGCTGACAGCACGGGTGATAAAAGAATCCTTTGCAAAATGTACTGGATGCTTGAGGACTTCAGTGATCAGGAAGGGAATTATGAACAGGCGCTCGGCTATCAGAATAAAATTCTTTCCTTAAGTCAGGAGTTGAAGGACACTGTAAGCATCGCCAAGACCTATCAAAACCTTGGTGATCTCTATTCCAGCTTAAAGGATTTCGCGAAAGCTGCGCAGTATTTCGAGCTGGCTATTCCATGGCTGACCATTATTAATGATAGTGGCGGCATGGCGTGGAATTTCAGAATGATGGGAATGAATTATTCACGACAGCATCAGTCACCGCAAGCGCTTACATATTTCAACAAGAGTCTCGCTATTGATCTGCGTTTGAACGGAGTATGGGGAATTGAAGAAGATTATAGATGTATTTCCAATGAGTATGACACACTGAAAAACTATAAGCAGTCGCTTTCTTACTATCGCATGTATGCAACGCTTCATGACTCCGGTATCCGTAAATTTTACACGGTGAGAAGTGCCGATATGGAAGCGAAATATGAAACAGAAAAAAAGGATGATAAAATCATGTTGCTTGATAAAGAAGAAAAACTTCAACAGGCAAAAGCGGAAAAACAAAAGCTGCTGAATAATTATTATGTTTTTGTTTTTATACTGGTTGCAATTATTGCAATAGTTGTTTTCTATCGTTACAGGGTGAGGGTAAAACAAAAGCAGGAAGCTGAACGGGCACGCATCAGCCGCGATCTGCATGATGATATAGGTGCTACGCTCGGCAGCATTTCCATATACAGCGAAGTAGCGAAAAAGAAATCAACGACAAATGGAAAAGAAATGAATGCAGTGCTCGAAAAGATAGGCGACAGCTCAAGAGAGATGGTGGAGAAAATGAGTGACATCGTGTGGGCGGTGAATCCGAAAAATGATAATGCCGCGCAGTTGTTTCTGCGCATGAAAAATTTTGCGGCGCTTATGCTCACGCCTCAGAAAATTCATTTCACCTTTGAAACAAATTCTATTGAGATTAATCAACTGAAACTCGGCATGCAGCAGCGCAAAAATATTTTTCTCATTTACAAAGAAGCCATTCACAACATCGTCAAATACTCTCATGCGCGAAATGTCTCAGTACGTTTTTTACTGAATGGAAATAATATTCATTTTGAAATTGCAGATGATGGGAAAGGATTTGACGACTCGAGCGCTGTTGCTTACAACGGCAATGGAATACCAAACATGAAAGAGCGTGCTGAAGAAATTCGTGCGCAGTTTGAAATAGTATCAATGGCAAACCGGGGAACACAGATTCGCTTGAAGGTGCCTGTATAGTTACCGTCATTGCGAGGAACAAAGTGAAAGCATTGTGTGTGGGGTGACGAAGCAATCCCCTGAACTGATTAAATAGAAAAGGAGATTGCTTCGTCCCGATGAAAAAATCGGGACTCGCAATGACGATCGTTGACTTGGTTTGAATACTGCAACTACCACGTTTAGTAATTGAAAGGAAAAAAGCTTCATCGTTGCTTTGCAGAAAAGATCATGGAAGAAATTCGTGTTGTAATTTTTGATGACAATCCGCGTGTGCGTGATGCTATTCAAATGCTGGTGGCAGGAACGGAGGGATTTCTCTTCGTGGCGGCATTTGAGAATTGCAACGATCTTGTTTCGTGTGTTGAAGCATCCACTCCTGATGTAGCGCTCATGGATATTGACATGCCTGGAGTCAGCGGCATTGAGGCAGTGAAAATTATTCGCAGCAATTTTCCTTCCGTGCAGGTGCTCATGCAAACCGTGTTCGACGATGATGAAAAAATATTCAATGCCGTGTGTGCCGGTGCTGGTGGATACATTCTCAAGAATACACCGCCGGCAAAAATTCTCGAAAGCATTCAGGAAGTTTTTCACGGAGGTGCTCCCATGAGTCCATCCATTGCGCGAAAAGTATTGCAGTTATTTTCAGAAAATGTTTCTCAGAAAGAAATAATAAAGGATTACAACCTGAGTGCACGTGAGAAAGAAGTTCTCGCCTTACTTGTACAAGGCAAATCGTACAAGATGATTAGTGATGATCTATCCATCACGTATGACACCGTCCGTGCGCACATGAAAAAGATCTACGAGAAGTTGCACGTTTCTTCCATGACGGAAGCAGTGGCAAAGGCAATTCATCATCGGTTGACCTAAGCGTGGGGAACAAGGAAATTCCAATGTCCAAATTCCAAATCACAAATAAGAACTGAAATTCAAAACACGAAATCCTGCATCGCGCATTAATCCGCGTAACGGGAATTCGGTTTGCGATTTTTTTCTTTAGAATTTATTTGTGATTTGGAATTTGGTTCTTGGTCCTTAATCTATCCTCTAACTTCTCTCTTCTAATTCCTCCATTACCACTTATGGTAATTGACTCGAATATTTCTCCCGCTCACCTTTGACTCATCAATTTCAAAGTGATGAGTGTAAAGAAGAATGGACTAAGTGAACGCGAGTTTGAAGTGCTGCAACTTATTGTTGAAGGATTGACTGACCGCCAAATCGCCTATGAGCTTGGCATAACACAGCATACCGCCAATGCGCATCGTAAAAGTTTAGTGAAGAAAATGAAAGTAAACAATACAGCTTCGTTGGTGGCAGCAGCATTCAGAAAACGGCTTGTGAAGTGAACTACCATTTATGGTAATTGTGTAGGGAGAACAATGTCTTCATCTTTGACCTGTTCAGAACAAAAAAAAATATTTCGATTGCATACTCAGGTAAATCAAACCAAACTCAAATGCGAAAATCAAAGTCCTTGTGTTGATAGTGGTTGAAATGAAATTGTGATGTTTTCTCTCTGAAAACACAAGACTTTGAAATAGAATAATCCGTAGACTTCTTCCCAACCTGCATCACGTCGTTCAGCGTTCAGCCGCCTTGCACTTTTTGAAGTACAAGGCGGCTTTGTTTTATCAAAGAGCACCAAACAATTAACACACTTATTAACAACTATAATGAAAAGGAAAAACTGCTCACTCCACCTTAATGCGACTACCATTTCTGGTAATTGCATGGAGCATGTGAAGTATTCACTTTTGGCGCATTCAGAAAATAAAAAAAATTCAATTGCATACTCATTCATAAATCCAAACAAAATGAAAAACAAAAATTACTTCATGCTCATCATTTGCATTGCAATGATGCTCGCACAATTCAATGCATTTGCCCAAACAGAAAATTATGCTATTGACCGCACGTATGGAACCGACTGTGGAGTTACGCAAACTTCATTCAGTGGTACTATTGCCCGACCCGTCCGGTCAATATCACTGCCTGATGGCTCAGTAATTACCGTTTCGATTACAACGTCCAACCCTATGGGAATTTCAAAGCTTAACGCTGATGGAACTATCGCCTACTCAGTAACCTATTCTGATGATTATGGCTTAGCCGCACATGATGCGGATTATATGGATGGAAAAATTTACGTAGTTGGAAACGACTATGATTATGTTGATCATTTATACAGAAGCGAGTTTGCAATTTTTGATGCCAGTAATGGAGCGATGCTTGTTGATGTTAATGATTTCTCATGCAGTCAGGATCTTGCCGCCTTTACATCAGTAGTGGCACAGCCCAACGGACAAGCCGTATGCATTGGAGGAGCATCAGGTTATTGCGGTACGTATCAATACCTGAAAAGATTTAATTCCAACGGCACAATTGACAACTCGTATGGAGGAGCTATTAGTATTCCTGGTTTTACTGTCGGCTTCTTCGGCAATTTTGTTTCGCATGGCATTTATCAATCAAATGGAAAAACTGTTTTCGGATTCCCGGTATATGATGGCAGTACTAATGCAAGTTATTTACATTTAATACGCTTCACTTCCACAGGCGCTATTGATAATACATTTACAGATGGCGTAACAACCGGAGAGATTAATACAAATGTTGGAGTTGATGGCTGGGATATGAAAGTTAACAGCAGCGACAAAATAAGGATAGGAACAAATGGTAACAATCCTGAAAAGATTCTTCAATATACTGTTGATGGAATGCCTGATGCTACGTGGGGAACAAACGGAGTGGTTACACTCTCCGTTCCCGGGTTGTTCGATTTAGCTATTGATGATGCAACCGATAAAACTCTACTATTCACGTATCAATATGGAGCCGAGGGAGTACTTACTTCCCGCTACAACGCAAACGGAACATTGGATAACACTTTTGGTAGTGGTGGTTCAACTCTTGCAACTAATAATTTGCTTGGAGGCGCGAATCTATGTGGATACATTTTTAATTCTCATCGCTTCGGGTATTCTCGTCTAGGAATCGTTCCTAATGGTGAAACGTTGAACGGCACGCTGGCGCAAACAGTGATTGACCTTACCAATACGCTTCAAATTTCTTCCACCTTTTCATGCCCCAATTATAATTTAAGTATCACGAGCAACAACTTATCGTGCTTTACTTTTCAATGGTATAAAAACGGAGTGGCAATTTTCAATGCAACAGGTACAAGCTGTGCAACAACATCCGATGTAGCCAATGGAGATTATTATGTGATAGGAACATATTCAGGGGGAACCAATCAATCGAACACCATAACTATTTCAAATGCTCTTCCGATATGGTATGCCGATGCTGATGCAGACGGATATGGCAACTTAACAGTTCCTCTTTGCAATGCCACACAACCAACAGGGTACGTTGCGAACAATACTGACTGCAACGACGCAAACAATAGTGTGCATCCGGGAGCACCTGAAATCTGTGATGGCATTGATAATAACTGCGATGGAATAATTGAATCAGCAGCGGCAGATGTCAATGGAACTTCGCTCGCATTTCTTAACAACGCTGTCACCGTTCCCAATTCTCCCGGAATCAATCCGGGATTAAATATGACAGTTGAGTGTTGGGCACGAAGCAACACTTCAACATGGAATTCCTATGGGATGATGATAAATAAACAGTCTCCACTTGCTGCTGATTTTATTCTGCATCCTTATAAAAATACAAAGGCAGTACTTTTTATAATTTATTCCGGTTCAAATTCCGGAGCTTTTTATTATGATCCCAACAACTCATTTGATATTACACAATGGCACCACTATGCAGGAACATATAACGGAACTACAGGCATTCTTAATTGCTATGTGGATGGTGAACTCGTAGGTCAGGGTACACTTAGTGGAGGTGGACCAGTCAACAGCACCGGAGACTTGCATTTAGGATGGGACTCGTATCCGTATGACGGTGGACGATATTTAAACGGTGGCATAGATGAAGTGCGTCTTTGGAATATAGAGCGAAGCCAGTGTGAAATACGCCAGACAATGAATATGCCTTTAACAGGAACAGAGACCGGCTTAATAGCATATTATAACTTTAATAACCCGGCAGTAACAGCAGGAGGAAATAACGCAGGAGAAACAGTCCTCGCAGACCTTGCAACTTCCAATGGCGCACAGGACGGAACTCTATATTATTTTGCTCTCACCGGTACCTCATCCAACTGGGTTAGTGGTCATGACAACATTCCTTTGTTATGGTATCAGGATAATGATGGTGACTTGTATGGAAACTCAGCAGTGACCGTCTCTGCATTAACTGAGCCATGCCTGGCAACATGCGCAGGTGGTGATTGCAATGACAACACCAATGCAGCGAATCCGGTTGCAACAGAAATTTGTGATGGCATTGATAACGATTGCGATTCACAAATTGACGAAGGACTGCCACTCTATACTTTTTATGCTGACGCTGACGGCGACGGATTTGGTAATCCATCCTCAACTTCACAAGCATGCGGTCAACCATCAGGATATGTTTCTGATAATTCGGATTGTAATGATGCGAGCAATGCTGTTCATCCCGGCGCAACGGAAACTTGTAACAGCATTGACGACAACTGCAACAGTTCCATTGACGAAGGAGTCCAATCAACTTTCTACAGTGATCAGGATGGAGACAGTTATGGAAATTCAAGTGTGACTACTCAAGCATGCTCTGCTCCGTCAGGTTATGTTTCAAACAGTACGGATTGCAATGACAACAGTGCAAGCGTTCATCCGGGTGCAAGCGAAACATGCAACAGCATTGACGATAATTGCAATGGACAAACCGATGAAGGAGTTCTAACTACTTTCTATCGCGATCAGGATGGTGATGGTTATGGAAATGGCAGTCCGACTACTCAAGCTTGCTCAGCTCCGTCAGGTTATGTCTCCAACAGCACGGATTGTAACGACAACAGTGTAACCGTTCATCCCGGTGCAACCGAGACTTGCAACAGTATAGATGATAACTGTAATGGACAAACCGATGAAGGAGTTCTAACTACTTTCTATCGTGATCAGGATGGTGATGGTTATGGAAATGCAAGTGTGACTACGCAAGCTTGCTCTGTTCCTTCAGGTTATGTTTTCAACAGTACTGATTGCAATGACAACAGTGCGAGTATTCATCCCGGCGCAACTGAGACCTGCGCTAACAACATTGATGACAACTGTAACGGACAAATTGATGAGGGCTGCGGTGGTTGTTCAATGACAGTAGATGCAGGAACTGATGTAGACACCTACTATGGTTATTCCGGTGGCCAAACTATAACGCGCACCGCCGCTGTAACAGGTGGTACCGGAACTCTCACTTACACATGGACGCTTTTCACTTATCCGGGAACTCCTGTTGCACGTCCACTGATGTGTAACAACATCAACAATGCCGGTGATGAATCATTCTATATTAGCAACTCGAACGGTAATAATATTTGCAACACTTCCGGAGCAACGTGCACCAATAATACCTGTCCATCATCGGGCTCGCCCACTTCCGCTCCGGTTCTGTCAGGCACTAATGCGGCAAGAGTTACTATGACGCTGCTTGACTCAGCAATCGTAAGAGTGACTGTTACCGATGGGAATAATTGCACAGCCACGGATGATTTCATTGTGCGGGCTGAAGATGTACGCTGTTGGTCAGGCAATAATCAGAAGATCAAAATTTGTCACAAGACCGGAAGTCAATCCAATCCTTGTGTGACCATCTGCATTGATGAGTCAGCATGGTCAGCACACCAGGCACACGGTGATTTCATTGGAAAGTGCAATGCAACATGCACAGCAAGAGAAGATGAGTCAGTAGAAATAAGTGACGGAAGTGCAAACTTGTTGGTTTATCCCAATCCCACCAATGGAAAATTTGTAATTGACTTGAGCCCGAATGATGCATCAAACGATGATGCCATTGTGCAGGTGACGAACACGCTCGGGCAAATCATCTTCGATCAAAAGATTCCTGTTACCAATGGCGAACTGCAAAAAGAAATTCAATTGAATGATGCTGCGGCAGGAATGTATTATGTGAATGTGATTGCAGGTGGTCATCAGTTTAGAACACAAGTTGCAATCACAAAATAGTCTATTGTGAGACACAATTAACCAGTCTTATATCGGACTTGATTTGAAAACAAAAGCGCCTTCATGTTGAAGGTGCTATTGTTTTTATCTGTTTCAAATTTTCATCATCAATTATTGTTCAGAAATTTCTTCCCGATAAAAGAAAAGCTGCAGTCAGCTAACAATGAACTGCAATATGAGTTTTTACAAATGAAAGATCAACTACAACAATTCGATCAAACGCTTTCACAATGCTGCTCTCAATCAACTTCTTGCTTTGCCACACTTCAAATCTCAAACTCGAAACCCGAAACTGTCTTAGGTCAAAACATTCCCAATCCCTTCGACAACTCAACGCTCATTCCTTTCCGCATTCCAAAAGATTGCAATGATGCTTCAATCATAATCACGAATACTTCAACTTCACAAGTGATCAGCGTGATTCCGATTTCATGCAATGAAGATCACATCAGTATTGATGCAGGCACGCTCGCGGGCGGAACATACTCTTACACGTTGTATGTGGATAGGAAGATGATTGATAGTAAAGTAATGATTTTGACAAAGTAAAAATCATACAGCGAGTCCGAGCTCGGACTCGAAGTCGGACTCTGACTTCCTTTCATTTCTGCAATAACTTTTCTGAGATCCTCCAATGAAAAATTCATCGGTGGTTATTTTCTTCATACAACAAATTACTTCTTTATATTTAATGCAGAGTTCTCTCGCCGTCAAGAAATTCTTCTCACTTTCTCTACGCCCGAAAGGTCTTGCAACTTTCATTTCACCTTAAAAAAGTTTTTATGTCGAACCCAATCAAGTCAATTAGAAATTCAGTGAGACCCCGCCTGTCCCGATTTTCTTATGGATTCTTTTCGGGGAAGAACACAATCCTCTTTTGTTCACTTGCTTGCTTTGTAATTTTCTTCAGTAAAATTTCCTTAGCCCAAACCAACACATTTCCTTCTACTGGTGCTGCAGGCATTGGAACTACAACTCCCAATGCATCTTCACTACTTGATGTCACATCAACAAGTCTTGGCGTGCTTGTTCCGCGCATGACCAAAACACAACGCGATGCCATTGTCTCACCTGCAACAGGACTACTGATCTTTCAAACCAACTCCACTCCCGGATTTTATTATTACAGCGGAACGGTATGGGTTGCCGTATCCGGCAAAGGAGCGAACACATCGCTCAGCAATCTTGTAGCTACATCAGTGAATATGGATTTGATTCCGGGTACTGACAACACCATTAGTTTAGGCAGTGCTACAAAGAGATGGAAAGACGTAAACTTCTTCAACCTGAAATTTTCTGACGGTACTATTTTGTCCACTGCTACAGCAGGTGGTGACTTAAGCGGAACTTACCCGAATCCAACGATTGCAAACAATGCTGTAACGTCGGCAAAAATTCTTGATGCTACTATTGTGAATGCTGATATCAACGCGGGCGCTGCAATTGCTTACACCAAACTCAATCTAGTAAATTCAATTGTGAATGGCGACATAGCTGCCGGGGCTGCTATCGCTTATGCAAAACTCAATCTCGCCAATTCAATCGTTAATGGTGACATAGCTGCCGGGGCGGGAATCGCTTATGCAAAACTCAATCTCGCTAACTCTATTGTGAACGCAGATATCAATGCTGCCGCAGGAATTACGTATGCTAAACTCAACCTTACCAATTCTATTGTTGATGCTGATATTAATGCCGCCGCCGGAATTGCTTACACCAAATTGAATCTCACCAATACCATTGTGAATGCTGACATTAACGCTGCCGCCGCAATCGCCTACACTAAACTTAGTCTCACAGGCAAAATTGTGAATGCTGATATTAAAACAACTGCTGCTATCGCATACAGCAAACTTGCACTTGCAAATAGTATTGTTTCCGGTGATATTGTTGACGGAACAATTACCAATGCAGACATGAATAACAGCGGAGTTACAGCCGGTGTATATGGTTCAGGGACACTTATACCGGTAATCACAGTGAATGCTCAGGGACGAGTTACCGCCACGGGCACGGTAGGATTTTCTGCCGCTAACCAAACACTTTCGAATTTGAATGCTACTGCAATCAATCAATCATTGATACCTGATCTGGTGAACTTGTATGATCTGGGATCAGCGGCTAATTCATGGCAGGATATCTATCTCAACGGAAGTATCTTCGGTGGTGGTTCAAGAATAATAAAAGTCGACGCCTTTAATACCTGGGTGGGAATAGGTACCGGAACTTCCAATACAACCGGCCTCAGCAATACCGGCACAGGATACAATGCACTTCACCTTAATACTACGGGTTACTACAATACAGCTAACGGAGACTATTCTTTGTATTCAAATATCTCCGGGCTTTACAATACAGCAATGGGTTATGTCTCCCTATCAGGTAACAGTACCGGCAATTTTAATACTGCTGTCGGGTATGGTGCTTTAAAGTTCAATAGCTCCGGCTATTCCAATGTAGCAATTGGTAACAATGCATTGAATATTAATTCAGCAGGTCACAATTTGGTAGCCGTAGGTGATTCTGCTCTCTATAATCAATCAGGAAGCGTGGGTGAAAATTCTGCTTTCGGAAGCAAGGCATTATACACAAACACTACCGGCTCTTACAGTACGGCCACCGGTTTTCATGCGCTCTACTACAGCACAACAGCGGATGGAAACACCGCAAACGGCGACGAAGCTTTGGCCTCCAATACAACCGGCTCATACAATGGCGCATTCGGGTGGGCCGCGTTAACTCTCAATACTACCGGAACTTTAAACAATGCCGTAGGCGTCAGCGCACTTAGTTCTAACACGTCAGGATCGCAAAACAATGCTACAGGATATGCTTCATTAGGCAGCAACACTACCGGTGAGGCAAACACTGCTGATGGGCATCATTCCTTGGATTTTAATGTCACGGGATTTTTTAACTCTGGACTTGGAGCTTTTTCCAATGTTTCTTCAGGCGCGCTATCCGATGCTACAGCAATAGGAGATTTTGCTGTGGTGAATGCGAGTCACAAAATCAGATTCGGCGCTGCTTCTGTTGCCATCATTGAAGGAAATGTTGCCTACACTGTTTCTGACGGACGATTCAAACAGAACGTAACTGAGGATGTGAAGGGCTTAGAATTCATCAACAAACTACGGCCGGTCGTTTACAATTTTGAAGCGAGAAAGTTTGATGAGTTTCTTCACAAAAACATGATGAAGGAATTTGCGGATCAGGAAAAAAATATTGACTACAAACCAGCGGAGAAAATTCGCTATAGCGGTTTCATTGCGCAGGAAGTTGAGAAGACAGCGAAAGAAGTTGGATATGATTTCAACGGTGTGCACGTTCCGGAAAATGATGATGACAACTATAGCTTAGCCTATGGCGAGTTCGTGGTGCCATTAGTAAAAGCAGTGCAGGAATTGTCAAAGCAAAATGATGATTTGAAAAAAGAAGTGGATGACCTGAAATCCAAAATCCAAAATTCGAAATCCGAAATTTCAAATGATGGTTTCGCTGAACTCAAAACTCTGAACACCGAACCCCAAACTATTTTAGGTCAAAATATTCCAAATCCATTCGACAACTCCACGCTCATTCCTTTCCGCATTCCGAAAGATTGCTACGATGCTTCGATCATGATCACGAATACTTCAACATCACAAGTGATTAGTGTGATTCCCATTTCCTGCAATGAAGATCATGTGAGTATTGATGCATACACGCTTGCAAGCGGAACGTACTCGTACACGTTGTATGTGGATGGGAAGATGGTTGATACCAGGAGTATGGTACTTCAGAAGTGATTTGCTGCAACAACTTTTATTAAATCCTCCGGGGAGAAATTCATCGGAGGATTTTTTATATCCTTTTAAAATTCTTAGCATTGAATTTTTAAATTCACATCAGCTTAAATTGAAGCTGATGCAAAGAAGAGTTTTGTTTGCTCTGTTGTTTATCTCATTGGAGACGAGAGGCTCTTTTGCTCAACCGCAGCAAATCCAGTTTCAACATCTTACAGTAGCCAATGGACTATCTGACAACAGAACTACCGACATCACTCAGGATAAATTTGGTTTCATCTGGATTGGTACACAGGAAGGGCTCAACCGTTATGATGGTTATCACATCGAGGTGTTCAGACACAAGGCGAATGATACAACTTCACTTCCCTCCAACCTGATCAATTGCTTGTTTACTGATTCGAAGGGAACACTCTGGATAGGAACTGACAAGGGCCTTGCTCAATTCGATTATGGGAAAAATAATTTCATCGTGTTTCATCATGATTCCACAGATGAATCATCATTGGCTGATGATTATATTCAGAGCGTTGACGAAGACGGGAACGGAAATATTTTCATCGGTACACAAAGAGGACTTAGCCGCTTTAATTCTGCGCAACATCACTTCAAATCGTTCAGACATAATAGCAACACAAATTCTATTTCAGGCAGCCATGTGAATGATATTGCTACGGATACTATTGGTAATCTATGGCTGGCAACGACTGAAGGTCTCAGTTACTTCGATGTAAAAACTTTTCAGTTCACCAACTATCATCACGACTCAACATCAGCGTCAAGTATCAGCAATGACCGGTTGCGTTTTATTGCTATTGACAAGCAAGGCAACATCTGGCTCGACAATGAAGCGCATGTGATAGACCGAATGGATCCTGTATCGAAAACGTGTCATCATTATCCTCAACTCGCTGAAAAACTTTCGGGCTATGGCAATCCGTACCTCAATGATTTTTTCTGCGATCGCTCCGGAAAAATATGGATAGCTACCGGAGTCGGAGGATGTGCGCTTTGGATCGCGGGAGCAGATTCATTTCAAACTTTCATGAATGATCTGTTGTTGCCTGCGAGCATCTCATCCAATACCTGCCGAAAAATTTTTCAGGATCGCTCTGGTGTTATTTGGATTGCATCGGCGCTGAGCGGCGCTGAGCGATTCAATCCCGTCGCAATAAAATTCGAAAGCTATCAGCAGCTATCCCTTCAGATTCCAACGCTCATGAACAAATGGGTGCGCGCCGTAGCAGAAGATTCGTTGAAGCGATTGTGGATTGCCACCGGCAAAGGAATTTCAGTTTATGATCGGGTCAAGAAATCATACACGAATTATATACATGATCCGGGAAACTCATTGAGCATTGCTGAGAATTCTGTCCGGTCAGTTTGCTGTGACAAGAATGGGACGATGTGGGTGGGCACAGGGAACGGATTAAGTTGCTATGATGCTTCTCACAATCATTTCAGAAATTATTTCAACGATCATTCTGATACGCGCTTGCCTGGAAATTACATCTGGAGTATGATGACTTCGAGTGAGGGCGACTTGTGGATTGGTTCAAGCGGCGGCTTGTGCAAATACAATTATGCGACGGATGACTTCACAAATTTCAAAGGTGATTCGGCGCACGATTATCTGAACAATATTCCGAAAGATATTATTGAAGATCACCTTCACAATCTCTGGATTGGATTTTTGGAAGCAGGAGTAGCGCGATACAATCCTGCAACCGGCGAAATGAAAATATGGAGAAACAATGCGAACGACCCATCATCTCTTGCATCGGATAATATAAATGCACTCGCTGAAGATTTGAACCACAACCTCTGGATTGCCACCAATAACGGATTGTGTGTTTATGATGAGGGGAAAAATTCTTTTCGCACCTACACGATGAAGGACGGTTTGCCGAGTGATCATGTTGGCTCTCTCCTGATGGATGACAAAAACAATTTGTGGATCAGTACCAACAATGGAATTTGTTTGTTCGATTCATCGCGGAAAACTTTTCGACTGTTTGATGAAGGGGATGGAATTCAGAACATGGAGTTCAACGATCAACGCGGCTTCGTAACGAGCGATGGTTATTTCTGTTTTCCGAATTACAATGGTTGGTATATGATTCATCCTGATTCGTTTCGCATCAATCAATTCCGTCCGCCGGTTTTCGTGAGGGGCTTCAAAGTCTTTGATGAAGAAAAAAATATTGACAGCATTCTTTCAGACAATAAAGCGATCCAGCTCTCTTACAAACAAAATTTTTTCACATTTGAATTTGCTGCGCTCAGCTTCGATCATCCTGAGAAGAATCAATATGCCTGTGAGCTGGTTGGCTTCGATAAGAAGATGAATCAACTCGGCGCGAATCGTTTTGCAAGCTACACCAATGTGCCGCCGGGAACCTACACGTTGAAGGTGATGGCATCGAACAATGACAGTGTGTGGAATGAAACCGCTTATGAAATGCAACTCATCATTACACCTCCGTTCTGGCAAACGTGGTGGTTCAGAACATTAGTAGTTACCTCACTTGTTTGTGCAGTGTTTCTTTTTTTCCGGCTTCGCGAAGCCAGAATAAAAAAGGAAGAAGAGCGCAAGACTGCAGTTAATAAGCGGATCGCGGAAATACGAATGACAGCGCTTCGCTCACAAATGAATCCACATTTTATTTTCAACTCGCTCAACAGCATTCAGCATTTCATCACTACAAAAGAAAAGGAGGAGGCGCTGAATTATCTTTCGAAGTTTTCCAAGCTCATCAGGCAGATTTTAGAAAACTCCAGAGAGAACACCGTGAGCATTGCGAATGAGCTGCAGTTGCTGCAGTTGTATGTTCAGTTGGAGCAATTGCGATTCAGCAACAAGTTCACCTATCACCTCCACACCGACGAGGAGCTCGATATTGAGAACACTGAGATTCCTCCCCTGCTCATTCAGCCGTATGTAGAGAATGCAATCCTTCACGGGCTCGTGAGCAAAAACGGGAACGGGGAATTGAATTTATCTTTCGAAAAAAAGAATGGCGCGCTCATCTGCAAAGTAGAAGACAATGGAATCGGCAGAAAGCAATCTGCAATGCTGCTGGAGAAAAAAGAATCGAAACATAAATCACTCGGAATAAAAGTGACGAATGAGCGCATGGAAAATCTTTCGACCTTACTCGATTACAAAACAGAAGTAGTGATTGAGGATTTGTACGATGAGCAGCAGAAGGCAGCGGGAACGAGAGTAACGATTACAATTCCGGTGAAGGAAGAGGAATGAAAATGAGTAGGCAATTGGCAGTAAGCAGTTGGCAAAAAGAAGATGTTAGAAGTTAGAAGAAAGATGCGCTTTGATTTTTCACTATTCACCATTCACTATTCACGATGATCACTGCCATTATCATTGAAGACGAAGAACGCAGCCGCAAGATGTTATGTGCTTTGTTGCTGGAGCATTGCAGACAAATTTCTGTGGTCGGTGAAGCAAATTCCGTTCAATCAGGATTGGAAGCGATAGTTCAGTTACAGCCGCAACTTGTGTTTCTCGATATTGAATTACAATCAGAAACATCATTTGAGATTTTAGAAAAACTCCCTGAAATAAATTTCGAACTCATCTTCACTACAGCATTCGATCACTATGCGCTCAAGGCAATTAAATTTTGTGCTATTGATTACTTGCTCAAGCCGATTGATCTGAATGATCTCCAGGTTGCCATAGCGAAAGCGGAGAAAAGAATTCAGCAGCAGGCAATGAACAAAAATCTTGAGGCGCTGATGAACAATCTTCGCAGCAGCGTGCAGAACAATCACAAGATCGCGCTGCCCACCATGGAAGGTTTAATCTTTGTTCCCGTTGCTGACATGATCTATTGCGAAGGCGATGGGCCGTACACTACATTCTTCCTCAAGCAAAATCAAAAAGTGACAACTTCAAAAACACTGAAAGAATATGAAGACCTGCTGCGCGACTATGGCTTTTTTCGTATTCACAAATCATGGCTTGTGAATCTGCAAGAGATCAACCGTTATATCCGCGGTGATGGTGGGCAACTTGTTCTCTCTAATGGTGCTACTATTGATGTTTCGAAAAAAAGAAAAGAAGACTTCCTGAAAATCTACCAAGGGAAGTAACTCAAAGCGATACCATCCCTTGAAGGGATGGCATCGCTAACCTTTCGTTAAGCCAAACCCGCCTTTCGTTAATTCCCGCTTGAGTTGGGCAGTTCGCACGTGCACATTTGCCTCAATGAAAAATTTATTGACGCAAAAGCACAGCATCGTGGGTTTCATACTCATCATCATTATCGTTCTTCTTTCACTGCTGATCATCAGCGGAAAGTTATTTGGTAAGGAAAGGATTGGTCACTCAAAAATTTCTTCTTCATCACTTCAAATTAAAAACACAACTTCATGAAATCACTTCTGCTATTCAGCGCCTTCTCATTGTTCTTATTGAATTCAGGAAATGTTTTTTCACAAAACACTTTTCCATCATCGGGCGCTGCTGGCATCGGAACTACTTCGCCGAATGCGTCCTCACTGCTTGATGTGACATCAACTGCCAAAGGTGTTCTCGTCCCCCGCATGACAAAAACACAGCGCGATGCGATTGCCTCGCCTGCTACGGGATTGCTCATCTATCAAACCAATTCGGTCCAGGGATTTTATTACTACAATGGCACAGCATGGACTGCAGTAACCAATAAAGGAGCTGATAAGTCTCTCGACAATCTCACTTCACCTACGGCAGTAAATGTTGATTTGCTTCCGGGAAGCAATAACTCGATTAATCTCGGTTCATCTTCATTTGCCTGGAGAAATTTTTATTTGAACGGAAGTATTTTTCTTGATGGAGTAAAGTTTATTGACAATTCCGGAGGCAACACTTTCCTTGGAGCGACATACAATGGTGCGAACACGGGAACCGAAAACACTTTTATTGGCTCGTCCGCGGGTCAATTGAATTCATCTGGCTCAGGTAACACCTTCATCGGTTTGAATGCGGGTAACCAAAACACTACCGGCTATGGAAATTCATTCATTGGAGATCTCGCAGGATACCACAGTACTGGTTCCGGCTGCACTTTTATCGGTGGCAATGCAGGTGAAGGTAATGCGGCGGCAAATGCAAATACGTTCGTCGGCTACAATTCCGGCTCGACCAATTTCGAAGGGTATTCCAATACTGCACTTGGCATGGGATCATTGTACAGCAATTCAAGCGGTTCACTCTCCGTAGCCGTCGGCGATTCTGCATTATTTTTTACCAATGCATCTTACAATACTGCACTTGGTGCAAAAGCCGGTTACTCCAACACTTCAGGTTACTCTAACACTTTCGCCGGCTACAGCGCGGGATATTCAAATAACCTTGGAGCAGGTAATTCATTTTTCGGAATGCAAGCCGGATTTTACAACACCTCCGGATCCACCAATTCTTTCTTCGGTTACCAAAGTGGGTATTTGAATGGAGGAAACAGCAATTCATTTTTTGGAACCTACACTGGCTATAACAATCTTACCGGAACTGAAAACACATTCGTCGGCTATGATGCCGGAGGAAGCAACACCAGCGGAACCAACTCAACGTACCTGGGATACCAGGCAGGAATAAATTCTAATGGTGGAGTAAACACTTTTGTCGGCAGCAGTGCCGGTTCAGGAAATACTTCCGGTACCGGCAATGTATTCTTGGGGCAGTCGGCGGGCAATACCAATACAACCGGATTCAATAATACCATTATCGGTAATGCCGCTGATGTTGGATCATCAGGATTGCATGATGCTATAGCCATAGGCGCTGATGCCTCAGTGAATGTTTCAGGTACGGTTATTCTTGGAAGTTCTTTCGTCACGAAATGGGGATTCGGGCACAACTGTTCGAGCTCAAACATTTTTGACTTTGCAAACACCACTGCAAAACTTACAACAGGTGGAGCATGGACTAATGCATCAGACAGACGACTCAAGAATAATTTTGAAAAGTTAGATCGGGAAGAAGTTCTGTCTAAAATCAATCAGCTATACATTGAGCGATGGCATTACATAGCTGATCGCGAACCTGTAACTCACATAGGACCCGTTGCCCAGGATTTTTATGAAGCATTTAAAACCGGAGATGATTCTACCATCTCCACTATTGATCCTTCCGGTGTTGCTTTGATAGGCATACAAGCATTGAGTGAGCAGAATGAAGAATTAAAAAATGAAATTACTGAATTGAAACTGCAGGTGCAGCAGCTCGATCAGGCATTATCGCAGTGTTGCACGAGTTACCAATCGTCGGCAGTTAATCATGAATCGTCAAACGTGAATGTTCAACCGAAGCTTGAGCAAAATATTCCCAATCCTTTTGATCAAACTACGATCATCAAATTTTATCTGCCGCAGTCTGCATCTTCTGCAGTAGTAAAAATTTATTCTCTTGATGGTGTTGAGTTGAAATCATTTGATGTGAATCAGAAAGGGTATGGAGAAATTTCCATCACCGGAAATTCACTTCCATCTGGCGTGTATGCTTACACATTGATTATTGATGGAAATGATATTGATACGAAGCAGATGATTCTTACAAAATAACTCTCACCGTTCGCGACCACTTAATCTTCTCACTTCAAAAACATTTTTCAATGAAAACAAAACTAACCTTCACAATCCTGTTTGGCTTGGCAATCAATACTCATGCTTTTTCACAAGCCAACACTTCACTCTCAAATCTTACATCACCCACTTCAGTCAACCAACATTTAATTCCAAGCTCAAACAACAGCAAAGACTTAGGGTCATCATCTAAGGGCTGGCGCAATCTGTACTTAGGCGGATCAGTTTATTTGGATGGAACAAAGTTTCTTGATAATAGCGGAACCCAGAACACTTTCGTCGGTAACACTCTGAACACAGCTAACTCCGGCAGCAGCAATGTTTTTTGCGGCTACAATACCGGTCATGCAAATACTTCCGGATCATACAACTCCTTCCTGGGAACAAGTGTCGGTTCAGCAAACACTACCGGTTCTAACAATACTTTCACCGGATACAACGCAGGTGTTTCAAACACTTCCGGAAACTACAATTGCTTTTACGGTTCTGCTGCGGGGTTTAATAATATTGGCTCTGCTAATTGCTTCTTCGGCCGCTTCTCAGGATTCGGCAATGGTTCAGGTTACGGGAATGTAGCCGTTGGACACTATTCCCTAAAATTAAATTCAAGCGGTGATTACAATGTTGCCGTTGGTGACTCAGCACTCTATGCTACTATATCAGCAAACAATACTGCGGTTGGCGCTTTTGCAGGAATGAATAACACATCCGGTACTTACAATAGTTTTTTCGGCAAGCAAGCAGGTTACTATAATAGCACCGGGAATTATAATTCATTTTTTGGTGCCGGTTCAGGTGGAGATAACTCATCCGGAGAACTCAATGCGGCATTCGGATATAAGGCAATGGCATATAACACTACCGGACAATCAAACACCGCCTTTGGTTCACAGGCGCTCTGGGCTAATACTGATGGCATCTTTAATGTAGCAGTAGGAGAAGGTGCATTAGGAGGTCTTGTCCATGGTGATAATAATACTGCAGTAGGATCAAGCGCACTCGCATATAATTCCTCCGGCTCTAACAATTGCGCATTCGGATACTACGCCTTAAGCGGAAGCAGTGGCTCTTCGAATTGCGCCTTTGGTGCACTCTCTTGCGGGCACACTATTTCTTTTTCAGGATTTTCAAATTCTACATTCGGCACATACTCAGGATATTCATTGATAACCGGTTCAAGAAATACCATTATAGGTGATAGCGCAGGTTACAACACTGATGCGAATAACAACACATTCGTCGGCTACATGTCGGCCTTCAACAATACTTCAGGAACGACGAACACTTTTGTTGGAAGAAATTCAGGGTTGGCAAACACTACGGGATCGAACAATGTTTTCATTGGAAACGGTGCAGGACAAAGCAATACCACAGGAGGAACACTCACTTGTATTGGCAACGGAGCAAACGTAAGCAGCAGTGCACTCAATAACGCAACTTCAATCGGCTACAATGCTTCGGTGACGGCTTCAAACAATTTTGTTTTCGGAAACTCTTCTGTCATTGGATGGGGATTTGGAACAGCGCCCGGCAGTGGCAATGCGATTAAGGTAGGAACTACTTCTTCAAATGGCAATGGCGCTTATCTCACAACCGGTGGTGTATGGACGGACGTTTCTGACCGGAATAAAAAAGAAGACATCACTCATCTCGACAAGAAAGACGTCTTGAAGAAAGTTGAAGAGCTCGAAATTTCGAAATGGAAATACAAAGGAACTGAAGACGAGTATCACATAGGTCCTATGGCTGATGACTTTCACCGCTTGTTCGAAGTTGGTGATGACAGCTCCATTTCCTCTATGGATAAAACCGGCGTATTGTTTCTCGCAGTTCAGTCGCTCTCTGATGAGAACAGGGATTTGAATTCAACACACAACGATTTGAAATGCGTGAACGCCTCGCAGCAGCAACAAATTGAAGATTTGAAAAATCAAATGACGGAGCTGAACAATTCACTTATGCAGTTTGATCAATCGTTGTCGAAGTGCTGCAGTGCTTATAAAAATTCGACTCTCGATTCTCCCGAAAAAATCGGGACAGGTCGTAACTCGAGTTCTCCTGACTTAATCGGGATTCTCGATGCAGCGAAGCTGGAGCAAAACATTCCGAATCCTTTCGATCAAAATACTGTGATCAAATTTTATTTGCCGCAATCATCTTCTTCAGCAGTAATAAAAATTTATTCCACTGATGGAGTTGAGTTGAAAATGTTTGATCTGCATCAGAAAGGTTATGGCGAAATTTCTTTAGAAGGAAACTCACTTCCCTCCGGTGTGTATGCTTACACGTTGATCATTGACGGAAAAGTCATTGATACGAAGGAAATGATTTTGACAAATAAATAAGAGAAACAAAATCATCCAATAGAAAGCAATTTCCAAAACCGATAAAACTTCTGATCATGAAAAATAAATTCACCATCATCGTTCTGTTGAGTTGCATAGTCAATTCGAAAATTTTTTCTCAGGCAAATACATCATTATCAAATCTCACTTCGCCAACATCGGTCAATCAATCATTAATTCCCTCTCTGAATTCAAAAGACTTTGGCTCAACTTCATTTGCCTGGCGCAATCTGTACTTAAGCGGAGCGATAAAGTTTAGTGGTACAACTTGCCTTGACAATAGCGGGAGCACTAACACATTTGTCGGCAGAACAAATAACACTACCAACACCGGAAGCAGCAATAACTTTTTTGGTTATTCAGCCGGCAATAAAAACTCGTCCGGCTCATACAATACATTTCTCGGTGTGAATGCAGGATTGAATAGTGAAACCGGTTCCTCCAATACTTATTCGGGCTGCGGTGCTGGCGGGTTCTCTGCGTTGCATGCATCGGGAAACGACAATTGTTTCGTTGGCTTTAATTGCGGAGCAAGCAACACAAGCGGCTATTCCAATTGTGCATTTGGTTACTATGCTGCCTATGCAAATACTTTAGCACACAGTAACGTGTCAATAGGAGCATACTGCTCTTGGGAGAATGGCATTGCAAGTTTCAATGTTGCTATAGGAGATTCGGCGCTCTTCTATAACATAGCGGGTGATAACACAGCCGTTGGAGCTCATGCAGGATTCAACAACAGTTCAGGGAGTCAGAATTGTTACTTTGGTGCAAGTTCAGGTCCCGTTAGTGGAAGTGTTGCGAGTAGCGGCAACAACAATTCTTTCCTTGGCACGTCTGCAGGCTCGGCCAACTCCACTGGTAATTCAAATTCGGGTTTTGGATCAGGGGCACTAAAAAGAAATGAAAGCGGATCGAATAATTGCGCGATTGGAATCGGAGCGCTCGAATATGATTTGTTGGGCAGTAACAATGTTGCCGTTGGCGATGAAGCATTATCAGCAGCCGATATCGGAGATAATTGCACAGTTGTAGGAAGTGAATCTGTTTATAGTTCAGAAGGTGGTATGACTTCAGCGTTCGGTGCCCATGCGCTAAAGGAAGGACCTGGCGGGTCTAATTGTTCATTTGGCACTCAATCCTTTGCGATTTTAAGTTCGGGATATTCTAATGATGCTTTCGGTCAGGCTGCAGGATTTTATCTTAACAATGGAAGCAGAAATGTAATGATTGGCGACAGTGCCGGCTATCATCTCTATACAACGAATGACAATACTTTTATAGGATGTAGTGCAGGAGTAGGTAATCGAACCGGAAGCATTAATACATTCATTGGAATGAACTCCGGCTTTGCTGATACCACTGGTGAAGGCAATGTTTTTATAGGAAAGGGAACCGGGCAAACCAACTCTACAGGAAATCAAAATACGTGCGTCGGCAGGGGAGCGAACATCAGCGGTGGTGCATTCATTAATGCCACATCGGTCGGGTACAATGCAACAGCTTTTGATTCCAATAATACAGTGTTCGGAAATTCTTCAGTGATTGGTTGGGGATTTGGTATGGCGCCCTCAACAAGGGCAATTAAAGTGGGTACCAGTTCATCGAATGGCAATGCTGCTTATCTCACTAAGGGTGGTGTTTGGACAGATGTTTCTGATCGCACCAAAAAAGAAAACATAACAAGATTGGATAAGAAGGATATGCGAAAAAAAATTGATCAGCTCGATGTATCAAAGTGGAAGTACGCCGGAACAAAAAGAGAATATCATATTGGTCCAATGGCAAAGGATTTTCATTCTTTGTTTGAAGTAGGCAATGACAGTTCTGTTTCCTCAATGGATAAAACCGGTGTGCTCTTTCTCGCTGTTCAATCTCTGTACGATCAAAACAAAGCATTAGAATCATCGAACGACGAATTGAAAAATGAGAATGCATTTCAACAGCAACAGCTTGACGATTTGAAAGATGAATTGGCAAAAGCGGAACTAAGAAAGGCGCAGCTTGATCAATCACTTGAGCAGTGCTGCATGGGTTATTGAAATTCGATCCTGGTTCTTCCGGAAAGATTGTAACGATGCTTCAATCATGATCACGAATACTTCAACATCACAAGTGATTAGTGTGATTCCGGTTTCGTGCAATGAAGATCATGTGAGTATTGATGCAGGTGTGCTTGTCCGAATGGACTCCTACGGAGCGAGTGGAACGTACTCGTACACGTTGTATGTGGATGGGAAGATGATTGATACAAAATCTATGGTGCTGACGAGGTAAGAATCTTTAAGATCGGATAGAAAACCGGCAAGAGAAAGCTCTTCCGGCTTTTCCTTTTTTGCAACTTCTGATCAAGAGTGTAATTTTCCTAACCGTTCTTTCTCTGCAAGAAATTCTTTGGACAGAATTTCTTCATTAAAAAAAATTTTCAACTATGAAATACCTCTCTACAATCATCATCGTACTCACGATTGCAATTTCAGTTAACGCACAAAATACTTTTCCCTCTTCAGGTTCTGTTGGCATAGGAACAACTGCCCCTAATTCCCATTCTCTGCTCGAAATAAAATCAACAACGAAAGGCGTACTCTTTCCTCGCATGACTAAAGCACAACGTGATGCCATTTCTTCACCGCCACAAGGGCTTCTCATCTATCAAACTGACAACACAAAAGGTCTATACTATTATGAAGCAGGATGGAATGCTGTTACTCCGAAGAGTGCAAACAAGTCGCTAAGTAATCTAACAGCGCCGACTGCCGTGAATGTGGAACTTCTTCCGGGAGCAGATAGCGCCATCAATCTTGGTTCATTAAGTTTCGGGTGGAAAAATTTTTACCTCGATGGCTCAATTTACTCAGATGGAGCAAAATTTATTTCCGCTACAGGAGACATCTACTCAACCTTTGTAGGAAATGAGGCGGGAAATGTAAATACCGGCATACTCAATAGCGCTTTCGGATACCATGCTCTTCGTTCAAATACTAATGGTGATGATAACAGTGCGTATGGTTATTCTTCCCTTTCATTTAATACTACCGGCTTAAGTAACTGTGCTTTTGGAAAAGTCTCGCTTCTTGATAATATCACGGGCTCCTATAACACAGCCATTGGATCTTCGGTAATGTTATACAATACCTCTGGCAGTGAGAACACCGCTGTGGGAGCGGACGCGCTAATAGTAAACAATGAAAGTTATAATGTGGCTGTAGGAAACTATTCGCTTGCTAATACTATTGCTTCGCAATACAATACTGCGATTGGCTGGGAGGCCGGCTATGTTTGGGATCAGGGTTACAACAATGTATTTGTTGGTGCTAATGCTGATGTTAATGGTACAGGATATTATAATGTGATTGCTATTGGTAAGGGAGCGATATGCGCGCAATCAAGCCAGTGTGTTATCGGTAATACATCTACCATTTCCATCGGCGGCTATGTCGGTTGGACAACATTTCCCTCTGATGCGAGAGTGAAAAAAAACCTTAAAGAAAATGTGCCTGGGCTTGATTTCATCAATAAGCTAAAACCACTTACCTACAATCTTGATCTTGATGCGATAGATAAAATCATGCAACCCCATGAAATAAAAACACCGGATGGCAAAACATATCAACCTTCACAACAAGAGCTGCAGGCACGAAAAGAAAAAGAGCAAATTGTCTATACAGGTTTTGTTGCACAGGATGTAGAAAAAGCGGCCAAAGAATTGAATTATGATTTCAGCGGAGTGGATGTACCCAAAAATGATAAAGGTATATATGGTTTGCGCTATGCGGATTTTGTTGTGCCGCTAGTGAAGGCCGTGCAAGAGCTTTCTTCGCATGACGAAGGACTTAAGACCGAAGATGTAAGACAAAACTCAGAGCTTGAAAATTTGAAGAAGGAAAATCAGGAAATGAAAATCGAAATTGCGAATCTTCAATCGTCAATCGAAAGATCATCAATGGCAGGTGGTTCCGTGAAATCCGAAATCAGCAATCCGAAATCCGACCTGTCCCGTAGTTCGCGGGAAATCATTCTTGGTCAAAACCTTCCAAACCCATTCAATAACTCCACTCTCATTCCTTTTCGCATTCCAAAAGATTGCAACGATGCTTCTATCATGATAACGAATACTTCTACTTCAGAAGTGGTCAGTGTGATTCCGATTTCATGCAATGAAAATCATGTGAGCATTGATGCAGGTACACTTTCAAGCGGAATCTACTCTTATACGCTGTATGTAGATGGGAAGATGGTTGATACGAAGAGTATGATTTTAACGAAATAAAATAATTGATTAAACCATATTTGAAAGTCCGGGAATATATTTTCCGGGCTTTCAATTTTTTTTACGAGCCGGCTATACTGCAATCTATTCTGACCGCAGAAGAAATTTATACCCGAGCCCAAATGATAACCACGGCTTGTGATTGTAAGTCCAGTATTTGGCTTCGTTACCACTGGCAATATCAACTCCGAATAAAATTCCCGCCTGGAAGGAATTGATCTCGAAAATAATTCCGCCACCGTAAGTGAAACCCAATGCTATGTTATCGCCAACAGAATCCGTGAGTACTGATCGTTTAGATGGAGTAACATTAATAATCGTCATTCCAAAAAACGCTGACGGATGCAGGTAGATGGGTTGATAGTGTGACATGCGAAAGCGAAGACTCACTGCCGGACCTGCACTCACATCTGTAGTGATGCGATCGGGATATTTCTCAAATGCAGGCCTGTACTTCACCGGCAATAACAAATTCTCAGCAGCGAACATCGCATGCCATGTGCGGTATCGCTTCACAATAAATCCCGAGTCAAGCAATTCCTGTAAGCGGGTAAGCTCTATCCAATAGTAGAGGTTGTCCGGTATTATTGAATCACATCCCACAAGAGCATAGTCAATAGGATCTTCGCTGAATTTTAACACGTAAAATGAAAAATCATCTGTGCGATCCAGTTCCACGGCACTGCATTGTTGCGGTCCCACGATTGTTACGTTGAACTCAGTCGTGTGCTGATGTACAATATCATATTGATTCAACCCGAGAATACCCCTCACCTCGTAGCAATAATTTTCCTTTCCATTAAAAGCCGGTTGTGCGAAGCCACTTTGACAGAACCAGAAGAGAGCACAAATGCCTGTGAACAGTGAAGAAACAAGGCACATGATGTTGAGGGATGAGGGATGAAGAAAACGGTATGCACAGGAATAAATTATTGAATAAGACAATTTATTTGTCTCATTATTGTAAGTGTTATTCGTCTAATTACAGAGAGTTCTTGTTGCTTTATCCTAACTTTCAACTTGCACTCTTTTCAGAAATGACAGTAGAATCTTTTTGTCAGCATTGCGGGACTAAAAATAAATCCGTTGATACGCTTTGCGTTTCGTGCAAGCAGCCATTGTTTGTTGTGTGCTCTAATTGCCGGCATGCAAACCCTTCTGTTCTCAATTATTGTTTCAAGTGCGGAACTGTTCTTCCAAAAAAATCAGCTCAAACATTTTCATCGGAAGCAGAACGCCGTTATCTCAATGTGATGTTCTGTGATCTCGTTGGATCAACTGCCCTCTCTGAAAAATTAGACCCGGAAGAATTACGCGAAGTAGTGGTTGCCTATCAGGATGTATGTGCAGAAGCGATTGAAGAGATGGGAGGAACCATTGCGCAATATCTCGGCGACGGAATTCTTGTGTACTTCGGATATCCCGTTGCTTATGAAGACGGATCGCAACGTGCGGTAAAGGCTGCGCTGAAAATCATCGCCAATATTCATCCGCTGAATGAAAAATTGAAATCAAAAAATCAATCGGAAGTTTCTGTTCGCATTGGAATTCACACAGGCCTTGCAGTGATTGGTGAAATCGGAAGAGGAGAAAAACGTGAACGCCTCGCATTGGGGGATACACCCAACATTGCTGCGAGAATTCAGGGACTTGCCGAGCCGGGAACCGTAGTGATCAGTGCAGACACCTACAAACTCGTTCAGAAATTTTTTCACTGCGAGCCGAGGGGCACTCATTTGCTGAAAGGCATTTCAACCCCAATGACGATCTATCAGCCGCTCAATCAACAGGCATCCTCAGCAAATAATTTTATTGATGAGCGGGGCACCGCCTCTCCATTGATCGGAAGAGAAGAAGTAATGAAACAATTGATGGATGTCTGGGAACTTTCATTGAATAATTCAGAAGAGATCGTATTAGTGAGTGGTGAAGCAGGCATGGGAAAAACACATTTGATTCACGAATTCGTTTCTCAAACTCAATCTGAGAATCCAATCGTTATTTCAGGAAAATGCTTTTCATTATTTCAAAATAATTCTTTCTATCCTGTCACTGACATTTTACTCAGGCTTGCAGAAATTGATTCCCGCGAAAGTGATGCAGAAAAACTTTTGAAACTCGAAAATTTTCTGAATCAAAATGATTTCGATCCTGCTACCGTAATTCCTGTTTTGGCGGTCATTCATTCCATTCCTTTCAAAGAAAAGTATGAACCACTCACGCTGGGTACGGCACTCATGAAGCAGAAAGCATTTCAACAGTTGAAAGACTTGCTCATTGGGCTCAGCAAAAAATCCCCGGTAATTTTTTTACTTGAAGACATTCAGTGGGCTGATCCGTCAACGCTGGAGTTTCTTCAGTTCCTCATTAAGAAAAAAGAATCACATCGCATTCTCTATCTGTTTTCATTTCGTCCCGAATTCTCCATGGGGAGTGCTACGCACAGTTCCTCATGGATTAACGAGGAACAGCTTCACCGCTTTGAGATTGCTGCATTGAATGAATCACAAGTAAAAATGTTTGCCGGGTATTTGGCAGGAAACAAGAAGTTGCCGGAAGAATTACTCAGCCTCATCGTGACAAAAACCGATGGTGTTCCTCTATTCATTGAAGAATTGATGAACATGATTATGGAATCCGGAATGGTGGAAGTGAAAGGAAATTTACTGGAACTGAGAGGGGCGCTTCCTGATCTTTCGATTCCCTCTTCGCTTCAGGATTTGCTCATCGCCAAACTCGATCACCTGAAGGAAGCGAAGGAAGTGGCACAGATCGGTGCGGTATTCGGCCGTGATTTTACAGCCGATGTGATGGAAGCAATTTCAAAACTTGAAATTGAAATGCTGATGGATCTCCTAGGCAAATTGGTTTCTTCCGGAATGCTGATCATCAAAGGCGAGATGCCCTATTTTATTTTCAGCTTCAAG
>Ga0134121_10000547_pt1 | contig 42042 bp, 43 predicted proteins | sample KB301_FD_96463 | JGI IMG/M metagenome (GOLD analysis project Ga0134121, IMG submission 96463) | Terrestrial soil microbial communities without Nitrogen fertilizer from Kellogg Biological Station, Michigan, USA - KB3-0-1 | ecosystem: Environmental > Terrestrial > Soil > Unclassified ...
CTTGCCGATGCGCCTTCATTTTTCAAGCATGCAGCACCTGTCGGAAAGGAATTTAATAAAGAGGCGCAGGCTTATACGCTCCAGGTTTCATTGGAAGATTGTACGGGCTGCAACCTGTGCGTTGAATTTTGTCCGGTAGAAAGCAAAACTGAATTTGGTCACAGGGCCATTAACATGCATGATAAGGTTCCGCTGCTGCAAAATGAAAAACAGAATTGGGAATTTTTTCTCGGCATCCCCGAAATGGATCGCACGCAAATAAATCTGAACACCGTAAAAGGCACTCAATTCCTGCAACCGCTTTTTGAATTCAGCGGCGCGTGTTCCGGTTGTGGTGAAACTCCGTATCTGAAATTGCTCACGCAACTTTTCGGAGATCGGATGATCGTGGCGAATGCAACCGGTTGCTCTTCCATCTTCGGCGGCAATCTTCCGACGACACCGTGGTCAATGAATAACGACGGAAAGGGACCGGCATGGGCAAACTCCTTGTTCGAGGACAATGCTGAATTCGGGTTGGGAATTAAGCTTGCCACGGATAAGAAGCGTGAAGTTGCTATGCATCTTTTGAAGCAACTTCGTAATGAGGTCGGCGCCGAACTCACTGACAGTATTCTCGCGGCTCACGAAACTTCAGAAGCAGAAATCCGCGATCAGCGCAATCGAATTACAGTGCTGAAGAAAATTCTTCCTTCCATTGAAGCTCTGCTTGCTGAAAAGTTGCTGCATCTCGCCGATTACCTTTCTTCAAAATCTATTTGGATCATCGGTGGTGATGGATGGGCGTATGACATTGGCTTTGGAGGATTGGATCACGTGCTTTCCACAGGAGAAAACGTGAATATCTTTGTGCTCGACACGGAAGTATATTCCAATACAGGTGGACAAAAATCAAAAGCATCACCACGCGGTGCGAGTGCAAAATTTTCCATCAACGGAAAAACCACGGTTAAGAAAGATCTCGCGTGGCAGGCAATCGCTCACAACAAAGCGTACGTCGCACAGGTTGCTCTTGGTGCGAATGACGTTCAGGCTCTGCGAACCATTCGTGAGGCAGAAGCATTTCCGGGTCCTTCGCTCATCATTGCGTATGCACATTGCATTGCACACGGCTACGACATGTGTAACGGGGCATCACATCAGCAAACTGCAGTGAAAGCCGGGTACTGGCCGTTGTTCCGCTACAATCCTCTTAAGCCAAAAGGCGAACGCTTCCTGCTGGATTCAAAGGAACCCACGGTACCACTCGGAGAATTTCTGTACAATGAAAATCGCTTCAGCGTCATCAAAGCTAATGATCCGAACCTCGCTGAAATGTTTTTGCACGAAGCAGAAAGTGAGATGAAGGATAAATGGGAGCGGCTGATGACGTTGAAAAATTTGTGAGTAAAAGAAATATCAAAGCTGCCTCAGTCCAAATTTTTTCTCATCCGGTCGCCGATGCCAATCCGAAGGCAGCGATGCCAGAGCACTAACCTATTTTATGAATTGGCGTATTCATGCAACTCCGCTTTAGATGAAGTCTTTATCACTTGTTCTTTCTTCTTAAAATACGGCAGCCCCAACTTTTTTCTCGACTCGATGACGTGCGTATCATACCAGACAGGTCTCATGTGGAACGAAGGATATAATTCAATTGCCCAGAATGATTTTTTCAGAATGCAAGCGTCATAATACTCGTAAAACTTTTTTAAGTTACCGAGACACAGATAAAGGATAGCAAGAATAAATTCGAGATTCGCATCGGGTAGTTCTTTCTTCAGCTCTTCAATTTGTTCAATAATTTTTTCGGTATCGTTTCTTCGATTCAACCGAGCGCACGAGTAACCGATACCCAGCAATACCAGGGGACAATTTTTCGCCGACTGGTGCATTTGCTCAAAGATTTTAAGTGCTGCTTCCCAATCACCAAAATGTCCTTTGGAATAAGCCATCACATACCTCGCTGTGATATTTTCACTGTTCAAATGAAGGGCTTCTCTTGCATATTCCATGGCCTTCTTGTATTTTCCGGTAACCATAAAAAGCCGCGCCAGCACTGCGACGGTATCCGGTGAAAGAGGATTCAGTTGATACGCAAGCCTCATTTCGTCAAAAGCTTTTTCTTCATTGAGAAACAAATGATAATACTCGGCAAGAGAAGTTCGCGCCATATTGAGATTCGGATTCAACTTCACCGCTTTTTGCAAAAAGTCAAAAGCGCCCGCCCAGTCCCACTCGTGAAAAAACTTTACCACGCTCTGAGCGAGTACCGCCATTGCATTGGTGGGGTCAGCATTTATTGCCATTGCAGCATGCTTGTTAATAAGGTCCAGGGCTTTTGTGGTACCGATGTTACCGCTTTCGGCCATTAACGAATAAGCAATGGCAAGCATGCCGTGCGCATTGGCAAGAGACGGATCCATCTTCGTAGCTTCTTCAAGCAATTCTACTCCATGGTTTTTCTCTTGTGGCGACAGACAGTCATAATAGTGAAGCCCCTGTAAATATTTCTTATACGCTTCCATGTTTTGAACGGATGCAGTGACCAATGGCGTTTCATGTTCTTCAGTAGTCAGATTTGCGCGGAGTTTATTGGCAATGGTCCGGGAAAGCTCATCCTGTACCTGAAAAATATCTTCCAGGTCACGATCATAATCTTCGCTCCAGATGTGGTAGCCATCTGCCGCATTGATCAACTGTGCCGTTATGCGAATTTTCTTTCCTGCTTTTCTCACGCTGCCCTCAATAATCCGTTGCACACAAAGTTTTGCGGCAATCTCCCGCACATCTTCATTCTTGTCCTTAAAAGCAAACGAAGATGTTCGTGATGTCACCTGTAACCCGTCAATCTTAGCCAGCATATTGATTAATTCCTCGGTTATGCCATTGCAGAAAAACTCATTTTCGGGGTCAGCACTGTAATTGATGAACGGCAATACAGCAATGCTGTTGATTGTCTGTTTCAATTTTCCTTTTACCTCCTCTCTGGAGGGAACTATAATTCCCGGATTCGAAATAGCGTAAACCTGAATGGGCTGTTGCACATTTTTCAATTCAAAAAATCCGAGTGGTTTAGCTGAAATGCCTTCCTGATTCTTAATCTCATCATACACTTTTTCAGAAACGAAAACCGCACCCGGTGTTGCGAGTGATTCAATGCGGGAAGCAATGTTTACACCATCGCCGTAAATGCCTGCGTGATCTATCAGCACATCGCCGGTGTGGATACCGATGCGCACTTCAATGGGCTTCTGCAAGAAGATGGTCTCCATTTCGATGGCGCATCTGACGGCATTTAGTGCACTGGCAAAAATGCTGAGCGTACCATCACCATATAGTTGTAATAATTTTCCCGCATGCTTTTTCAAACTCGCTTGAAAAATCCTGGTCACATATTTTCTCCGCCTTAAGGCAAGCTGTTCATTTTGCTGCATCAATGCGGTGTAACCGACCATGTCAGTAAACATAATAGCGGCGAGTTGTCGGGTAGGCATTCCGTAAAAGTAGAAGGCGAATAAAGGAGAAGTAATGACTTTCGTCAGCAATGAAACTGATTTTTTCCGAAGACGCATTCAAAAGAGCCCACTGGTTCACTCGGTGAATTTCTTTTACAATGAGAATCGCTTCAGCGCGATCAAGGCCAATGAACCGGAAATGGCAGAAGTGTTTTTGCACGAGGCAGAAAGTGAGATGAAGGATAAATGGAAGCGGTTGATGATTGAAGAATTTGCGGTCTAATGACTGCCTGCAGATGTGATTGACACTAACCCAAGTGAGAACTCTCATGCTTCATCATGAGTTCAATCAGAGATTTTTTTTTCATCGCCATTTTATTTTGCCAAAACTTTAAAACTACTTGTCATGAAAACTTTGAACTTTAAAAATTCAATTGCATCAGTACTGAGAAAATGCAACTTAATATTTACCCTGATTTTTTTCAGCGTGATTGCACAGGTCTCCTCAACCTCCGCCCAGTCTGTGCTGTTCGACTTCAACAATGCTCCACTTTACACTTCTCTCCCGATTGACCAGACGGTGGGCGGCATTACCGCCCACTTTTCAGCGGGCTATTATGGGTATTCCATTCAAAACGCCAACACGATGGGGTTCACACCACCAGGGTTCGATGGCCGCTGTATCTATCCCAACAGTGTCTACCTCACAGACCTGTATATCAGCTTCGACCAAACGCTGACTAATTTCTCTATCATGTATTGCTCTCAGGAATTAGGCTGCGACGACGCGGAAACGATGCGGGTGACTGCATATATGAACGGCGCATACATAGGAACCAGTACGCATACTACAAAACATCCGGGCACATGGCCGGTTGATTCGCTGAAGTGCAATTTCACGCAGGGCTTCGACAGCGTGGTGGTTCACTATGACAGCCATCCACCTACCTGCCAGGATTATGGTGTTATATACTTAGCCGATAACATGCGGGTGACTGCCATCGGCTGTACTCCTCCTACGGTACAGCAGGCAGCAATTAGTGCCGGTGGATCCACTACATTTTGCAAAGGAAGTAATGTCGTCCTTTCTGTTGCCACGGCAGGACTTATATATCAATGGAAACAGGGAAAGAATAATATCTCCGGAGCTACATTGCAGAGCTACACCGTAAGTAAGAAAGGGACATACAAATGTGTTGTTAGCAACAATTGCGGATCCATAACTTCCAATTCAATCCCGGGTACCGTAAATCCACAGCCCACAATAACTATTTCTCAGGACCCTTGTTCTAATGGCGCCGTGTTGCTTCACGCTAATGCCAGCCCGGGCACCGGCGTGACATATAAATGGAAAAAGGGAGGCGTGATTGTATCAGGAGAAACCAACTCCACTTTCAGCGCAACACAAGGCGGAACTTATAAATGCATCGTAACCATTACTGCCACCGGCTGCACCAAAGCATCTACCGGATCGAGTGTCACGATCAATTGCAAGTTGGGAGATGCTGCGAATGAAAACCAGGTGATTGTTTATCCAAATCCAACTTCAGATTACTTCAACATTAACACTGCACAACTTGAACCTCAAAGTATGATTTACATTTATGACCTGACCGGTAGATTGTATGAAAGTCATGCTGTCAATGGTGGAGAAATGCAAGTTGGAGGATTGCTCTCTATCGGAGTTTACTTTCTGAAGGTTGTTAAGGGGAACGAAACAAAACGAGTAATTAAGTTGGTAAAGAATTTCTAAATTATTTTTTTGAATTTTAGTAAGAATGTTCCATGGAATATCCTTATTGTTTCTTAAGGTGTTCTGCTGGTTTACTTACCCCTCTGAAGTCGCGCCAGTCTAAGAGCAATCTCAGCAGTGTGGATAGATTGGGTGTGCTCAACTCCCTTCACCGGCGCAACCGCCTGTATCTGAATAATCATATATACTGACGTAAATCATTGTTTATCGCTGGCAAAATATTTTGCTTGGCAACCAAATTCTTTACCCATGATAGATTCAAAGCAAATCGCAAAATTGATTGGCCCCACTATTATTGCGGTCACTGTATCTGAAACGGTCAACATTCACATTTGGGCAGCCAATACTGCTGCGGGTATTCACCTCAACGGTGCTCTGTTATTTCTTGGCGGACTTGCCATTATTCGCTCACATAATTTATGGGTTCGTGGTTGGCCCGTGCTCGTAACACTCACCGGCTGGGCGATCATATTGCTTGGCCTGTTCAGGATGTTTGCACCTGCGATGCAATTAGAAGCTGCAAACAATGCCACAGTGGTGATTCCGGAAATCATGTTTGTTCTTGTCATCGGAATTGTTTTAACCTTCAAAGGTTATATGAGCAAGACCTGATTCCACACTGTTGCTATGCGAGCCGTTGTTGCGTCCGCTGATTAACAACTCCAATGAAGCGAATAAGTATTTGAAGCGTGGCTATTTCGTTATAAGTCAAGCTTAGCAGCAGCGAGAGCATTGACCACAAGCATCTATTGCTTTAATTTCCGGTATCACTTTTAGCTGACAAAAATCATTTCCACTTATGACAAAAATCATTTTTTTTCTTTAACCGGGTATTTTGTTTTGCAGTGATATTCTTATAAATAAAAGGTAAATGATTAAAATATCCTGAGTCTAAAATTAGATTCAGATGGTACAGATTGAACAACTCGTACAAACTTTTCTCTCGCAGAAATCAATCGCTGTGGTTGGTGTTTCAGATAAACGTGAAACCGGCAGCAATCTGAATTACAAAAAGTTTAAGGCAAATGGTTACCGTGTATATGCAGTTAATCCGCGCATATCCACTTTTGATGGCGCACCTTGCTACCCGGATCTGAATTCTTTACCCGAAAAACCGGATGCCGTGTTCATGCTGTGCAATCCCCAAGTCACTGAACAGATCGTTCAACAGTGTGTCAATTTAGGTATCAGGCATGTGTGGATGCATTGCCAATTGGGAACGAAGCCCGGTCTCGGCGGAAGCAAGAGCAGTGTATCACAACCTGCCGTGGAAATGTGCAGGGCGAATGGTATTGCCGTTATTCCAGGGACGTGCCCGGCTCAATTCCTTAAGCCAGACTTCGTTCATGGCGTGATTCGCAGGGTGTGCAAGGCATTTGGCTTTTTGAATGTGAGCTGAAGATGATTATAAAGCGGAGATTATCACTGAAGATTTATATCATTTTCAAAATTTGAAAGCTGATTTAATTCACTCATAAAAAAACAAGCCATGGAATATTTAATCTTTCTCCGGTTAATTCACATTGTTTGCACTGTAATCTGGGCAGGCGGAATGATATATCTTGCTGTCTTCGTTATACCGGCTTCCAAATCCCTCGGTCCCGAGGGCGCCAAATTTATCCAGCAATTATTCAACACTAACAAACTTCCCGTAATAATGAATGTCGCTGCAATCTTTTCTATAGTGACAGGTATTCTTTTAATGCAAAAACTCTTAGGCGGGATTCAAACAGTGTTTAATTCAACTCATGGGACCATCATTGTTATTGGAGCGTTGTTAGCTCTTCTTGGATTTATTATAGGACTCAGTGTTAATCTACCGGCTGCCAGGCGCATGAGTTCTCTTGGAAAAATAGTAATGGAATCCGGCTCTCAACCTAACTCCGGTCAACTCGAAGAATTGCAAAGACTAAGAAGCCGATCATTTGCTGCAACAAATGTCATTGCCATTTTGCTGTTCGCATCTTTAATTCTTATGAGCGTGGTCAAATATTTTTGAATAGAAAATATTTTGTTGTTGGACAATTGTTCTTAATAACAAAGGAGATTATGAAACTGGAAATAATTTCCAAATACCCTGTCGGGAGTCAACATCCAACGCCGCTCCTTTTTATACATGGAATGATGCATGGTGCCTGGTGTTGGGATGTCCATTTTCTTGGCTACTTCGCTGAACACGGTTTCGGAGCTCATGCCGTCAATCTGCGTGGGCATGGCAACAGCGAGGGGCGGGAAAATTTGCGCTGGACCCGAATTGCTGATTACGTTGAAGACGTGGTGAAGGCAGTTCGGCAACTGCACAGTTCGCCTGTTTTGATCGGCCATTCAATGGGTGGATTTGTTATCCAGAAGTATCTGGAGAATCACAAAGCTCCCGGGGCCGTGCTATTGTCTTCACCGTCTCCTTCGGGACTTATGCCGACAATTCTCAGGATCGCACGGCGGCGTCCGCTGGCTTTTGCAAAAGCCAACCTGACTCTCAGCTTACTACCGGTGGTTGCCACTCCCCAACTGGCGCGTGAAGCATTCTTTTCACCAGACTTCCCGGATGAGGAATTACTCACGTATTGGAAACAGATGGAGGAAGAGTCTTACATGGCTTTGCTCGACATGGTTGCGCTCGATCGGCCCAAACCTGCCAGGGTAAAGACTCCTATGCTCATCCTCGGTGCTGCACGGGATAACATGCTCAAGCCCCGAGAAATCGAAGCAGCGGCAAAGGCGTATAACACGCGGGCTGAAATCATACCTGATGTGGCACACAACAGTATGCTTGAGCAACACTGGCAGAATGTAGCAGAGCGAATCCTGGGGTGGCTGAAAGAACAATTGCAATTACGTTCCCCAAACCGCAAATGGCAAATTGAAAGAGTATAGAATGGAGAATACCATGAATGATTATACAAATGAAAAGTTGTTTACTCCGAAGCTGAGCAGAGTCCGCACATTTCTTTTCGGTGCGCTCGCTTTCGTTTGGTTGAGTGAGATGATATTCCTCGGTTTTCCATCCCTTGCTAAAGTTCATTCCCACATGTGGCAAGTACCTATTCCGGAAAATCCACAACTTGAAACTGCTCTATACATCGCATGGGCACTTAGCGCACCGGTCAAGGGCGCTTTGTTTGTAATGGCAATTATAGGACTGATGTCAAAGAACCCAGCCACCAGGGCCGTCCTCTTTGCATCTATGTCTTTGATTCCTCTGCTTAACATTGCTTTCCCGTTTCGACAACAAGGTTTCCTCTTTGGGCCGGTGGCGGTGGCTACTGCATTTAGTATCATTCTTTGGGGATCGTTCTTTTTTATAAGAGAGCGCATTCAGCAACCTGAGCAATCCAGAACAGGAGGTTCAGCACAATTGCCCCCATCGCGGTGGGAGATTTTTCAGTATGTATGGTTTGCTGGGAGTTCTGCATTCCTCACTCTTACTGCATTTCTTTTTCTGTTTGAAACAAGAACCACTTTGAATTTTATTTTCCCTTGTTTATCCGCTTTGATGAATGCAAATGAGGGAGGGCTTTCGAGCCCGATACACAGTACTATGGCGGCAGGCACTCATGTCTTAGCGCTGTCAATTGCATCCTGGATTGCCACAGTAAGATGTCGAAGCAATCGAACATTGCGAAACGCAATGACCATTGCGAGCATTGTGTTTGCTGTACTGATTTTTGTTTTTCCGCTGCGGCAACTGATGACATCATTTGAAGAAAACGGCACCACACCTTCAGCATTAATTCCTTTCACTCTTCTTCTTGCAGGGTGGTTCATTTACGCGGCACTTTCTCAAAAGTGGAATCTAAAAAATGATAAGAACAAAATATAAAATCTGTTAACAATGAAAAAATTTCTTAAGTGGACAGGGATTGTATTTGGCGGGTTAATCGTTTTGATATTGCTCGCGGGTTTGGTCTTGTATCCCATCGGCAAGAAAAAACTTACGCAATCTTATTCCAATGTTCAGGTTGATGCTGTAAACATTCCTTCCGATGCGGATGCTGTCTCACGAGGCAAACATGTTGCCGTCATCTGGGCATGCACCAGGTGTCATGGAGATGATTTGAGCGGAAAATTAATTAACAGCGATCCTATTTCGGGAAGCATCCCAATCTTTGGTTCTGTTCCGGCTGCCAACCTTACTTCGGGCAAAGGTGGTGTTGGCGGATACTACACCAACCTCGATTGGGTCCGCGCAATCCGTCATGGAATCAAGCCGGGCAACCAGGCAGAAGTGCTGATGTTTGATTACTCAACCATGAGCGATAAGGATTTGGGCGATTTAATTGCCTACCTGGAACAGGCTCCTCCCGTTGATAAAAATTTTCCTCCAGCAACTTACGGTCCGCTGATTCCCGTCTTTCCGGCACTCGGGGTATTTATGCCTGCAGCCAGGATAAATCATCAGAACATCTCACATGCAATTGGCGCAGTGCCTGGCGCTTCAGCCGATTACGGAAGATACCTTTTCACAACGTGTGTGCAATGTCATGGTGAGAGTTTCGCTCACTCAATGAAGCAGTGGAAAGAAGATGATTTTATCAGCACATTCAATACAGGTACTCTACCAAACGGAAAATATTTTGGGTCAACAATGTCTTCGAAGACCATCACTGAGATGAATGATACAGAGTTAACTGCCTTGTGGTTATACCTGCAAAACCCGTCAACTGCACATGCGCAAAATTAGAGAGACAATCTATTTTCATAACGCTGGAATTTATTTCGATAAAATTCAAATTAAAAGTTATGACAACTCCGACAAATAGCAAGAAATTATCTGAAGCATTTCTGCTCTTTGCAGGCAGCATACTCATCAGCCCTGCATTGAAAATCAAACCCGAATGCAATCACTAAGATTCAACTATCAAAAAAAAATTTAAAGACAAAATACCATGAACAATAATTCAAATGAAAAGAAGAAGCGTCTGCGCAAAATTGCGTGGATACTTATGCTTATTGCTGATGTAATATATGCTGTATGGGGCGGCATGGCGGCTGGGTTGCCTGAGCACCTGCTTGGACCGGGCGGCAAGCCAATTCTCACTGCCGGTTACGAGGGTTTTTCGGGAAGCTCATGGACGGAACTCGCGGGCACATCTCCTATGACGGTTCAATACATGGAAGTGCTTTTCCGGATGTATGGCTTATACTGTTTTATATTCGGAATGATGGCGTTGACTATTACTGTCACGGCTTTCCGTAGCGGTGAACGCTGGGCATGGTGGACGTTGCTGCTCAGCAACACGATTGCATACATCGCGGCTATGCGATACGACTGGATAGTGAACGCCATCGGACCGTTTGAGCTGACGGAATATCTTGGTCTCGCAGTTGTTTATGTTGCTCTCGCCATCACTGCTCCTTTCCTTGCAGCGGAAAAGGAAGCTCGATTGATGGACTCCAATCGCGCTCCAAAGTCAGCAGATTTTGGGTAGAATGAAACAACCCGACGGTGCCCTCATTGCCACTAAACGAAAGTGAGAAGTCTCATGCTCCAACATGAGTTCAGTCAGAGATTCTTTTTTCATCTCCATCTTATTTTGCTATGCGAATCAAATAGCAAGTAACATGGACATTATAAAATTAATCATCCAGATCCTCGCTGCTGTTGCAGGATGCCTGGCAGCACTAAGTAGCATTCCGCTCTTCCTTCGGTTAAGTTGGCCTGCACCGATGTTGTGGATCTTAAAATTGTTTGCCTCTGCATTATCACCATGGCTTGTCTTAGTTGGTGCCTTGACCACCATTGCCGGACTCACAAGTGGTTCAGTTTTTATCAGTATGATTGGCCTCTATGTCGTTTTTGTTTTCCTGATACATATATACAGAGTTACCCGTCCACCTGATTCTGCAAGCGGTTTTGAAAAGGCTTTCGGTTTGCATTGGGAAAACGGTATAAGTGCCGAACAAAAAAATTACTTTCTTCCGACACGTACAGTAATAAAGTTGCCTGCGGTTCCGGATCCGCGCATGGAACAGAACATTTCATTTGCAACTATTCCCGGCACAGATCGGAAACTTTTATGTGATGTATGGCAACCACCTTCAACTGTTACTCCTTCAGGTTTGGCTTTTATTTATCTGCATGGAGGTGCATGGTATCTTCTCGACAAGGATTTAGGTACGCGACCATTCTTTAGTCACCTGGCTGCCCAGGGACACGTGATCATGGACGTAGCCTATAGGCTCGCACCTGAAACCGACATGATGGGAATGGTACACGATGTAAAGCGGGCAATCCTTTGGATGAAAGAAAATGCGAGCGCTTACGGAGTAAATCCCAATCGAATTGTTGTAGGCGGCGGTTCTTCCGGTGGACACCTTGCGCTGCTCGCAGCTTATACCGCGAACAATCCGCAGTTTACACCTGCGGAACATGAAGGAAAGGACGTCGGTGTATGCGCAGTGATTTCCCTGTATGGACCAACCGACTTAGAGCCAATGTATTTCCACCTCAACCAAGATCTCACCACCCGCTCAATTCCCGGCAGACCAAAGAAAGCGGTGCCTACTCAAATGCCCGAATGGATGATAAAAAAAATGGGGAAAGAATATTATCGCCTGAATATGGACAAGGGCTTTGTAAACGCTGGAGCTTTTGCTCCTCTTTTAGGCGGGCATCCCGATGAGTGTCCTGAAACCTATGCTCTGTTCTCACCCGTCACGCATGTGAATGCTCACTGTCCTCCCACCTTGCTTATACATGGCGAGCACGATGTGATGGCACCTGTAAAAACCACCCGCTATTTATATACTCGTTTGGTGGAAGAAAAAGTTTTATCAGTCATGCATATTCTACCACAGAGCGATCATGCTTTTGATCTTGTGATGCCTAACATATCTCCGGCTGCACACTCGGCAATTTATGATGTAGAACGTTTCCTTGCACTGCAACTTAAATCCTTTGAAGCCCCTGAGACGATAGATGAAGAGATTGGAGAATATCAATTAAGTTTTTAACAATAAAATGGAAATACCATGGACACAACAACGATTGAATATGTCAGAAAAGAACGGCAAGCACAAGAAAAGGTTGGCCAACCGAAATGGGAGCGGATCACCTTGCTTACTGTTCTTGGTTACGAGGCAGCTGGCTGCTTACTTGGCGGCGCTCTTCTCGTCGCGGCACCCGACGGCAGACTCATGGACATGCCGATGGATATCATGAATGGTGTCTTCCATGATTTCCTCATTCCCGGCATCATTCTCTTTGGATTGGGAATCCTGAACACGCTTGCTTTTGTTTCAGTTCTTCGCAGAGCCGATTCAGACTGGTTCATGACAGGGCTTGCCTTAGGTGGGCTGTTCATCTGGTTTGTTGTTGAAATTATTATTCTGCAGGAACTGCACTGGCTGCACGCGATGTGGGGCCTTCCGGTTTTGCTGGGATGGGTTGTGACTATTCCGCTAATTGCTTTGCGACATGATACAGTACCGATGCGAAAAGCGTTGCTACGCTGCGGAATATTCTCTTCACTATGGTATGTGGCAATAAATATTGTAGTTCCGCCGATGTACGAAGGATACAGCAGCGTTACTCTCACAGTAAGCGAACTATCTGCAATTGGCGCCCCGACAAGAATATTATGGGTACTGCTTGTTATACCGTATGTCCTCCTTTTGACTGCCTTTGGATGGGGTGTGCTGAAATCAGCAGGAGGAAGCCGTCACCTGCGTATTGCCGGAAGTTTAATCATTGCTTATTGTATCATGAACTTCTACTGGCCACCGATGCATCAGCGCGAAGTCATCGCCGCAGGAGGAGGAACGCTGACCGATACCTTGCATATTGTTTGGGCGATGATGACGCTTGTCTTTAATATGCTCCTGATGGGGTTTGGAGCAGCGGCCTTAGGAAAGCGGTTCCGCATCTATACCATTGCGACATGGGTAGTCTTTATCGTATTCGGCGTTTTGACCTTTATAGAGTCTCCCGGCATCGAAGCAAATTTACCCACCCCACATATAGGACTTTGGGAACGCATAAACATGGGTGCTTTCTTGCTTTGGGTGGTGGTGTTCGCTATTGCCCTCTTGCGAAAAGAAAAGGTATCAGGCTCATCATGAGTGAACACTTCAAAGATTTTTTGGATGTGGATGACTTTTCTGTCTTTATATTTATTGAGAGTTAAACACAAACACATTGCTGACCAAAAAAAAATTAATTGAGATTTATAACTAATTAATTGCCTTGGAGAGACAATTATTTACTAAGATCATAAATAGACTTAACTTTGAATGAGCATTCGATAGCATTACAATGGGAATCTTAGGAAAAGAGCCTGATGAGCTCAAAAAAACAACAAGCGAAATTTCGGCTTATAAATATGCGCTTGATCAATCATCTATTGTTGCCATTACCGATCAGAAAGGAATTATCATACACGCAAATGAGAATTTTTGCAAAATATCAAAATACTCCCTTAAAGAATTAATCGGACAGGACCATCGCATTATAAATTCCGGGCATCATTCGAAAGAATTTATGAAAGACCTATGGACAACAATTGCAAACGGAAGAGTATGGAAGGGTGAACTAAAGAACAGAGCGAAAGGCGGAACTTTTTATTGGGTGGACACTACTATTGTTCCTTTTTTAAATCAAGAAGGTAAACCCTACCAATACCTTGCAATCCGGAATGACATAACCGACAGAAAAAAAGGGGAAGAGCAAATAAAAAGGATTAATGAAGAGCTTGAGCAGAAAGTAGTTGAGCGTACCCATGTATTGGAATTAAGAAACAGGCAGCTTGTAGATTTCTCCAACATTGTTTCCCATAACTTAAGAGGTCCCATGATAAGTATTCCAATTCTCCTTGATTTTATTGAACAGAGCAACGATGAAACTGAGCGAAAAGAATTGCTCGTAAAAATAAGAAATATAGGGGTCCATTTAAATGAAGTATTTAACGAATTGGTTGAATCCGTTCAAGTGCGGCAGGACGTCGAAATAAAATCAGACAGGATAATTCTAAAAGATTGCTTAAGTAATATTCTTCAGGGATTTGAAACTCAGATTAAATCGTGCGGGGCAGACATTCAAATAAATTTCAATGATGCTTCAGTAATTTATTATCCTAAGAAATATATTGACAGTATATTTTCAAATTTAATAAGCAACGCCTTAAGATATAAATCTCCTGATAGAAAACCGGTCATTAGAATTAAAACTGAAAAAATAAATGGGAGCATTGTACTATCAGTAGCCGACAATGGTTTGGGCCTTGACTTAAAAAGGCATAAAGACAAACTTTTTAAAATAAGAAAAACATTTCATAAGCATCCCGATGCCAAAGGATTTGGTTTGTTCATGACCAGAACCCAGGTGGAAGCTATGGGCGGAAAAATTTGGGCGGAGAGCATTCCTGATAAAGGCATTACATTTTTTGTTGAATTTATAAACCAGAACCAAAAAAAGCTTGCTTAGTTGATGATGACGAAACTTTTTGTTTCCCTGATTGCAAAAGCAAATGAGCAGACTAATATTATTAACAGGATAAAAGTTTTCGGAAATGACCCTCACGCTGGCAAATTTCTAAAGTAAAATTCAGGCGATCCTGAATCGCTAGAATGTTCATTGGCATTTTTTTTCTTCTTAATCGGGAGCAAGGGTTAACTCCTTCTATACCGCTTCATCACCTTCATCAATTCAAACCACAGAACACTAATTACTCCGGCACCTAAACAGATGAGAATGTCTGTAACGTGAAGAATTTCTAACCGGAAAACGGATCTCAAGAAAGGAACATACAAGACGAGGATCAGAAAACTGATAGCGCCACCAATCACCCACTTAAGCATTGGATTATGTTGCCTGACAGTTTCGATGATGGTACGAGTCCAGGAGCGGTTGATGAGAATGAGTCCAATGTTGGCCACAATTAGAGTCGTGAATGTGAGTGCACGAATTTCATTTTCAGGTCTTCTCAAATAAAGTGCTATCGCATATACTGCCAATGAAATTACGAGTACGCTTAACCCTTGCATGCTGCTAACAAGAATTTTTCTTATTCCGAATGCAGCACCTGTGATGATTCTTGGCGGACGTTTCATAATATTTTTTTCATCTTCTTCTGCTTCGAAAATGAGTGTGCAGGATGGATCAATGATGAGTTCGAGAAATGCAATGTGCAATGGGAATAGAATGATGGGAAGATTTCCTGACAGCAACGGAATGAGTGTAAGTCCGGCTATGGGAAAGTGGACGGCGAAGATGTAACCCATCGCTTTCTCCATGTTGTCGTAGATTCTTCTTCCCATTCGAATGGCGGCCGTAATGGAAGAAAAATTATCGTCGAGTAAAACCAACGATGATGCTTCTCTTGCCACATCAGTTCCGCGTGCTCCCATGGCGATGCCGACATCTGCCGCTTTTAATGCAGGCGCATCGTTTACTCCGTCACCCGTCATCGCGACTATTTCATGGTTCGCTTTCAGCGCAGTTACAATCTTTAATTTTTGTTCCGGCACCACGCGCGCAAAAATGTTTGTGTGCTGAATTTTTTCCTGCAGCTCTTCCATGCTGAGAGTTTCCAATTCACTCCCAGTGATGACGAGTTCTGCATTCCTTAATCCAACCTGCTGTGCAATATGTTTTGCAGTGACCGGGTAATCTCCGGTAATCATTACTACGCGGATGCCTGCATCATAACACTGCTTCACATCGTTGCCAACTGATTCGCGAACAGGATCGGCAAAGCCGAGCAAGCCAGCGAATTTGAAATCAAACTCATGCTGATCCCCGGGTAAACCAGGAGCGGAGAAGGTTGCTCTCGCAACGCCGAGCACCCGCAATCCTTCTGACGCCATTGCAATCACTTTCATTTTTACATCCTCAATTTTCTCCTTGCTCAAGTGGCAGAGTTCTTCAATGGCTTCAGGTGAACCTTTGGCGGCGATCACGAAATCTTTTTTATTGGGGCTTTTGAATACGCGTGACATCGCTGTCAATTCATGAGAGAGGGCATATTCTTCCACTAAAATCCAATCGCGGTGCAGGTGTTCTGTTCCTGAAAGTTTTTTCTCTGCTACTTCTTTTATTGCACGCTCCATAGGATCGAAAGGATCTTCCTGCCCGGCGAGAATGGAGTACTCAAGCAACTGATGAAAATCTTCCGGCAAGCCGGCAGAATCATTTTCATTCAGGTCATAAAATTTATTCTGCGCAAAAATTTTTCGCAAGCTCATTTTGTTGAGTGTCAGCGTTCCGGTTTTATCAGCGCACAAAACGGTTATGGAACCCAGTCGCTCTATAGCCGATGCATGGCGCGTCAATACGTTATGCTTTGCCATACGCGACGCTCCGATGGCAAAAAAGATGGCGAGCACTACTGCGAATTCTTCCGGGAGCATCGCCATGGCAACGGATAATCCGGAGAGAACACCATTCATCCAACTGTGGCGCGCAAGGCCATAAATGAGAACAACAGAAAGGCAGAAGACAAAACCAAAGACTAAGAAGACAGCGACGATTCTCTTCGTTTCTTTTTGCAGCAGTGTGCGATCATCACTTATCTGCTGCAGTGATTTGCCGATCTTCCCCATTTCCGTTTCCATGCCGGTGGCAATAACTTTTGCCACACCATGTCCGCCAACTACGAGTGTGCCTGAATACACGAAGGGTGTTTCATCTCCGCCGGGACTTGAAATCTTTTCATTCTTCCACACCGATTTTTTCACCGGCATTGATTCTCCGGTAAGCAATGATTCATCAACCCGTAAATTCATTTCATACAATACTGTGGCATCGGCGCAAACGCGATCTCCTTCCTGCATCACAATCAAATCATCTTTTACTACCTCACGGCCGGCAATTCTTTTTTCTTCTCCATCGCGTATCACCAATGCACGAGGACTCGATAACTCACTCAGCGCTTCAAGAGAGCGCTCGGCTTTTCTTTCCTGGTAGTAACTCACCGCAATCACAATGAGTACAGATGAGAGAAGCATTATGCCTTCATTTCTGTCACCCAGAAAAATGTAAAGGACCCCGCATGCTACCAATAAGATGAACATTGGCTCATGCAAAACTTTCAGAATTATTGAGAATACTGATTTTGGTTTTGAAGACGGAAGTTCATTGAAGCCATAATGCTTGAGGCGTGTTGAAACTTCTGCCGAAGTGAGACCACGAAACCTTTCCTGATCGTAAATATCCATTCCTGATTGTATGAAAATAATTTGATAACCACTTACGCCAACAATTAAAGAAGACAAATTTTAGCAGATTGAGCTTTGCAACGAGTGATTAGAATCATTCTTTAACCTGATTTCCTTCATTTTTCACTTCTTAAATCCATCTAAATTTTACACTCTAAATCTTTAGCGATGAATCAAGCTCATTTGCATTTGCTATTGAATCACATACCAATCGTCGGAATCTTAATTGGCACTCTCATTTGCGTTGTTACCTTCTTTTTCAAAGATCATTCGATAAGGAGAATTGCTTTAGGCATTTTTATTTTCTCTGCTGCAGTTGCCATTCCTGCATACCTAACCGGCGAAGGAGCCGGGGAAGTTGTCGAAGATTTGCCCGGCATCATTGGGAGTTCTATTGAGACACATGAAGACATCGCTTTGATCTTCATTTGGCTGATAAGCGCATTGGGAATTACAGCTCTTATCGCACTTGTTACCGACATCGTAAAGAAAAATTATGCAGCAAAATTTATTTATGTGGCTACTCTTGTTCTTTCCTTAGTCGTCTTAGTGAAAGCGTATCAATTAGGAAATTCAGGAGGTGAAATAAGACACAATGAGATCAGGACAGGAGCGCAATCAAACTTCATTGAAGAGGTGGATAGTGATTAATTTCCTCTCTGAAATTTCCATTCTTGTTAGTGCTGAGTAACAATGCTAATGATTCGTTCAAATGGATCTCATTGAGTTAAGTCATTTGAATGCCTGATAAAGACCGAGATGTGCGCAGTGACTCAGTTATCTCTTCTTAATAGACAACAAAGGCATCTTTAGATTGTAAGAAAGTTTTTCTGTCTTGCTTTCGTTGAAAATTTTTTCTAAAACATCTCTCTCCGCCGGGAACATCACAAGCAGATCAGGTTTGTGACGATCAAGATACTCTCTCAGTTGCCGCAAAATAGTTTTATCCAAATTTCGCTTAAGCTGAATCAAACGCAGGTTAGGGTAGTTAACTTGTGTTATCAGATTCTTAAAAAAATTCTCCGGCTCAGCAACTTCTTCATAGTACAAATTGAATATGTCAATGGTGGCTTCGAAAGTTTGAGCAAGAGGAATGATCTCTTTTAATTCAAGCAATGTGGATGCAAGGTCGGATGCGTAAATAATTTTACGAATGGTTTTGTAGCGATACCTTTTTGGTATTGCCAGTACCGGAATCGGGCTTTTCGAAATAAGATTTGATGTATTGCTGCCAAAAAGTTTTTCCGTTCCGGTTGCGCCGTGCGTACCGGTCACGATCAGATCCACTTTATTTTTTTTCGCCACATCAAGAATTTCTTCGACTATAAGAAACCCGCTTTTTACAACTGCTTTTTTTTCGGTCAACTCGCGATTATGATTTAACAGTTCATATACTTCCTTGATTTCCCGATCGAGCAATTGCATTTTTTTGGCGACATCGTCACTAACTACTTTTTTCATTTCCCTTTCTGTTACTCCAAGTATCTTCCGCGAGACAGGAGCATTGGTGCAATGAAAGAAGATAAGTTCAGCGCGAAGTGATTCTGCGATCTTAACGGAATACTTCATGGCATTGCGCGCATGAAGAGAAAAATCGGTGGGAACAAGAATAGTTTTCACGAGTGATTTATTTGAATCAATAATGCTCTGCAAAATAAGATGTGATGCCAGGAGTCATTGAAGATAAAGATCAACCTTATCTATGACATTTATCATTCAATTCGACTTAGGAAAAGTGAAAGTTTACAGAAAACTAAACCGGTTGAATACCAGGCCACGAACACCATCTAAAACAACTTCAATGAAATCGCAACAACAATCTCACGAAAGTCAATCGGCAAACACGGTCGCTGATTCAGAAGACCAAAATCCCCAAATCCTCTGGCAATTTGGTGAAGCTGTAGAAGTGACTGAGGAAAAAAAGGAAGGGATTGATCTCACTTTGCCCATTCTCAATTCAACCATTCAAAGAAAGAAGACATTGTGGTGAAGTAAGCAGATACCGGGACCATTGGGAAGAATTCTTATTCCCGTGGACTCTTCTTCGGCTGCGGTTGCTTCGGTTGCGCCGGTGCGGGATTTCGCGGAACATTTTGTCGTGATGGCTGCGATTGATCCCACGTGTTGCGATGATGTTCCTGCGCCGGATTCACTTTCTCAAAATCATATTTCGTAGGAACCCGTTTCTGCTTTTGCTCCGGTTGCGCAGGAGTTTTCGGAAACGTTACGGGCGGCTGTTTAACCGGGGGATTTTTTTCCCGAGGAATAACCTGTGGCTGGTTTTTGTCAGCAGGTTTTTCTTTCGGTGCCGTATTCAATGCAGGATATTGTTGCTGATTTTTTCTCAGGAACTCATCGCGCGAGACAGGGTTGCCTTGCGTGTTCGATTTTGAGTTTGCCAATCCGTTTCGAGATGCCCCAGTTGCCTGATGGCATCAACACGATTGGCGGAGTTGGCAGTGAAATCACGAGGCAGATAGTCGCGGTTATCATTCACCCATCCGCGAACAACATTCGTGTTATCACTCACTACTCTTCGCGGGCTATAGTAATAGTTGACATACGTATTGCATAAGTGCGGATAGTTGTAGTAATGAGTTGGATAATAGAAGTACCAATAAGTAAAGTAGTATGAAGGCAAGCCGATGATCACGATATGCCCGAGCGGATCATAATAGAATCCCCAATCGAACCAGTAGGGATAAGGATACCAATAGTAGTATGGATACCAGTACGGATAACCGAACCAATAGGGGTAAGGATAGCAGACATAATTCTCTAATACACTGCAGTAGGAGGACGCATGCAAGTCTCTTCATCGTAATCACAATTTTGCTGCGCATAATCCAAGGCTGCTCCCTGCAAATCTTTTTGTGCATCGGGATTGTCTTCAATTGTTTTTTTCCAATCGGCTACCTCCTCTGCATTTTGTTGGGCAACCACAAGATTGAGAGAGTCCGCCATTCTGATCACATGCTGCGGATTTCGTTTGAGCATATCACCAACCAGCACCGTCATCTGCATGTGATCATTCAGGATGCTGAGCACTTCAGGCAGATCAACAAGATCATGGAAAGCATCCTGAGCTGATGATGGATAGCTGCGCAGAATTTCTTCGAATGCATGATCAGAACCTTTGTAGAGCTGATCCATCCGTTGGAGCGCATCGAAATAATTTCTGCCATAGCTCAGCGCCACATCGTGGATCTCATCAGGATAATTTCTTAGGATCACATTGATTTCCTCTTTCGATTTCTTGCCGCCTGTTACAAGCGCATCAATCAGTCCCGGATATCTTGTGAGGTTCCAAAGATCTTCCTGCTCCTTGCGGGAATAATTGCTGATGAGATCCGTGAAATTCTGGCTGGTGTTCTTCTGCAGCACGGCGATGCGCACAATCACTTCAGGATATTTGCATGCTTCAAAAATTGAAAGGCGAATGCTGTCAGCATATAGCACGAGCGCATTGACAGCAGCCGAATCTTCGCTGCTTAAATTGTTCAGCCATGAATTTTCATTCTGTGAAAATCCTGTGAAGGGAATAAGCATAAGAAAAAATATTCCCATCATCAACATGTGATAATTTCTATTTGCTTTCATGTATCTGGTTATTTGAAGAGAATAGATTGACAAATGTCAGCGTAAAAAATATTTATGATTAAAGTCAGGTCCAATCATGATTAACAGCATAGGTTTTAGAGGGCCGCCAATCGGATATTTGTACCGTTAAAAGTTTTTAATGAAAAACAAGAAAAACAAATCAAGTTAAGCGCGATTGGAAGGATACTCTCTGAGGACACGAATTCAGGTCGGGCTTAAAGGCGAGCAGAATAGCTCGCCTTTTTTTTGAAATCGAATTTGTGTTCAGGCCATTTTTCCGGAAGAATTTTTTTAAAATTATTTTTTTTATTTTTTTCTGCATGACTAAGTTCATCAACATAACTGAGGCACCTCATTCATTTTATTATCGCAGTGATAGCACTTTTGCGGTATCAAAAAAATTCTTTAACCAAAAACAAACGACCCAATGAACACGCTTCAAAAACGAACGGAATTACTTCCGTCATTCAAATCAGCCTTTTCTGATTTCTTCGAAACGCCGATCGAAAGATTTTTCGGCGATAAATTTTTCAACGGAAATGCATGGATGAAACAAATTCCCGCCACGAACATTTCTGAAACTGAAAATGATTACAGGGTGGAGATCGCTGCTCCCGGCCTGAAGAGAGACGACTTTAAAGTCACACTCATCAATGGTATGCTGAACATTTCTGCTGAAAAGGAGGAAAAGAAAGAAGAGAAGGACAAAAATTACAGTCGCCAGGAGTATAATTACAATTCCTTCAGCCGCTCTTTCTATCTTCCTGACACGGTGATGGGCGACAAGGTAGATGCCCATTACGAAGATGGAGTGTTGCGCATCATGCTTCCGAAAAAAGCTGAGGCAAAAAAAGAGTTCGTGAAGGAAGTGAAAGTGAGCTGATCTTCACTCACAATTGTGTGAGGAAAGAATGAAACCATACGGATACAAATTTTTTCCTCCTTAGCGGCGAGCAACACTGCTCGCCGTTTTTTTACAATGTACCGGTGCCCGGGACTTCCGCCTAAAAGCAAATAGAAAATGACCAACGTCATGTAACAGCCTTACGTTACTCATAATGTCGGGCAAATTCAGAAAATAAATTTGCCCAAAAATTTCACCGGCAATACCTCAAATTTTTTAAACATTTTTTTAATCCGGCTGATAAGATCTTAAATCAATCTCCATGGAAAAAATTTTTGCAAACAAAGTCGCCATCGTCACCGGCGGCAGTTTCGGAATCGGAAGGGCTACAGCCATTGCATTCGCGCGACGTGGAGCCAAAGTGGTAATCGCCGATTGGATTGAAGACAAAGAAGGCGAATCGCTGAAACAGATTAAAGCACTCGGAGGTGAAGCCATCTTCATACAATGCGATGTTTCAAAAAGCATATATGTGAAAGCAATGGTGAAGAAAACCATTTCGACATTCGGCAGCTTGGATTTTGCTTTCAACAATGCGGGAGTAGAAGGAGCAGCAGCGCCCACCCATGAATGCAGCGAGGAGAATTGGGATAAAACTATCGGCGTAAATCTGAAAGGCGAATGGCTGTGCATGAAATATGAAATACCGGAAATGCTGAAGCAGGGAAAAGGCGCGATTGTGAATTGCGCGTCCATAGCAGGCTTGGTCGGCTTTCCCGGGTTGCCCGCTTATGTTGCTTCAAAACACGGTGTAATCGGAATAACCCGGACTGCAGCCCTTGAATATGCGAAGCAGGGGATACGGATTAATGCAGTTTGTCCGGGTGTGATTAAAACTCCCATGATTGATCGCTTCACGGGGAAAAAGAAAGAAGCGGAGAAACAGTTTGAAAGCCAGGAACCCATCGGAAGAATGGGACTTCCGGAAGAAGTTGCAGAAGCTGTTGTGTGGCTTTGTTCCGATGCATCGTCATTTGTTACCGGCGATGCCATGGCGGTTGATGGCGGATGGATTGCTCAATGAAATATTTCTCAAACAAAAAATACTCTGAACAGCATCATGAAAAAAATTAACTCCCAACTAACTGACTATGGGATATACATTGATCATCCCCATTGCATCATTGTCGCATTGCATAACGGCAAGAGTGAAGCAAGTCTAATCAAATCAGAACTTGTTACTCATGAAAGGTTTGAGGGCGAAGGATCGGATAAAACCCGCTCGATTGATCAAACCGGCGGCCGGCAAAAACAACATCAGAACAAACTCAACAATGAGTTCAGAAAATTTTGCAAAGCAATTACAGCCCAAATACACAATGCCAACAGGATTCTGATCATGGGACCTTCCGATGCAAAGTTTGAGTTGCAAAAGGAAATCAGGAAGACAAAAAACCTGCGGGGTGTTTTTGAAGAAGTAAAACCTACGGATAAAATGTCGAAGGGAGAAGTGATGCGTTTTGTGAAAAAGAATTTTGCTGATTGATGGATAATGAGGATAGCATGCGGTCAAAAAAATAATGGACTTAAACAAACACCATGAAACCGAACATTGAAATCGCAGACAGTAACCGGACAGAAGTTGCCTCATTGCTCAACAAATTAGTGGCAGACGAATACGTCCTGTACACCAAGACGCGAAATGCTCACTGGAATATCCAGGGACATAACTTCATGGAGCTGCACAAGTTTTTTCAAACTCAGTATGAAACTCTTGATTTAATTATTGATGATGTGGCAGAACGTGTTCGATCTCTTGGACATTTTGCTCTTGGGTCACTAAAAGATTTTCTGAGTGTTACACGGTTGAGCGAGCGGAATCGTGACTTCACCAACCAAAAGCAAATCATAGAAACCTTACTTGATGATCACGAAACCATCATCCGTGTTTTAAGAAAAGACATTACCTCCATAGGAGAAAAACATAAAGACCTTGGCACAAGTGATTTTATGTGCGGGCTTATGGAGCAACATGAGAAGATGGCTTGGATGCTAAGAGCGTATTTGTCCTGATCAATTGAATCGCTATGAAAGAGTTGAATTCAAAAATCAATAAAGAATGGCATGAGAAAAATAAGATGCCGAAGAACCCAACATTTGAGCAAAGAGTTAGGTGGCATCTCGCTCACCAAAAAAATTGTTCGTGCCGACCTATTGCAGAAAAGCTTGCAGAAGAAATGAGGAAGAGAGGAATTAAATTCTGAAAATTTTTGCTCTCAAATAATTTCATGAAGAACTCTCAAAGAAATAGTGTTGCAATGAAACGGGAACTTGACCACAGCAAGCTTATTTCTCTCGGTGCTCTTGTCGCTCTTATTGGTTATATCATGTCAGGCCCGGTTGCATTTCTGATTGTGCACTTAGTGAAGCCGCAACCTGCATGGGTTTCGCCTGAAGTTTTTGCAGAGAATTACAGTGCGATTCAGGATCTGCCATTCTACTTCGGCTTTCTTTTGCTAGGAGGGATGCTGATGCTTGTTGCCGGGCATTATTTGAATTTTAAAGAAGACGATGATGAAAAGAAATTTCATTTATTGGTTTCGTTTGGATGGACGATTGTTTTTTGCGCGCTTATTTCATTCAATTATATCTGTCAAACAACCTTCGTTCACAATCTTGCTATGCATTATCAGCCGGAATATGATTCTGCGATTTCAACATTCTCCATGTCAAACCCGATGTCATTTTGCTGGGCAAATGAAATGTGGGGCTATGCAATTTTAGGAATTGCAACTTTGCTGATGGCGGGATATTATCGCGACAAAAACAATTTCATTCGCTCACTTCTTATCGCCAATGGAATAGTGAGTTTGATGAGCGCCATCTGGACAATTATTGATGTGAGTTGGGTGATGACAACTGCCGGGCTCGTTTCTTACTTCGCGTGGAACGTGCTGATGATTGTGATGATGATTATGATTTACAAGCAAGCAAAGTATTCCGGGCAATGAAGGTTCCTTTCTTATCATGAAAATCATGCTTTGGCATCACACACTGCCCCACTCCTTACCCAATCAAGAGCACTACTTCTACTGGCTCAGCATTCTGTAGAGAACTAAAATAATTCCTGCAAAAAAAATAGTTGTAAAAATTGTCTTGTTGTGTTTGGCAAGCCAGTTAGGAAGGAAAATATCAAAGTTGTCTTTTTGTGAATCAGAATATTTTCTCGCAATAACGGTGAGCGGACAAGTCCATTTATAAATGAGGAGTACAATCCCTTCGCCCACAATCATTGCAATAGCGATCCAGGTATAAGGCGTTATGCGGTTAAACAGTCCTGAATAAAGAATATAGAAGGTCGTTGTTGCGAGGAGCAGCCAGACAATTGAATGAATTAATTTGACTACGAAAAGCTGTGATCTCATTTATTTTTTGTCATAAAAAACTCCGAAGCCCAAAGTAATTCTCACATAAGGCGATATTACGAAAGGTTTTGAGAGAGATGAAATATTACTATCAGACAAATTGCTGTGCCACTTTGCAAAAGCCGGTAGAACTGCGATTCCTCCATCGGCCCCTAAAACTAATCCGGTTATTTTATCATGCTTATTTTTTTCTTCAGTATTGAACGCCAAATATTTTACAGCAAAACCCATTTCAAAACCAAGCCCGCCGGTAGTGTAAGTTGCATTTTGATTTGAGCGAACAGAGTCGGTGTCAAAGATGAAAATTTTATCAGGGTTCTGATTGGTTATCTTAAACTTCATTGCGCTTACTCCCATTCCCCAGTAAGGGAAAGCAAACCAATTCTTTTTCCTGATTACCCGATAACCCATATTGAAAAATCCTGCACGTGATTCAAACTTTACTTCTCCCTCATTGGTTGAAGAAGAAACTATGTACCAATATCCACTTCCGCCTAAAATTATTTTGCGTGGCCTCACTGAATAACCCGCACCACCGAAGACAATTGCGGGAGAGTTCAGTTGCAAATCACTTCCAAGTAGTTGAGGAGATTGTAATTCCTTTCGCAATTCCGAACTGATGTTATATACAGGTCCGGTAACGAAATTTCCAAATCCACCACCAACCCATTGGGCTTCCGTACTCTGTATCATCAGCAAACTGATAAAGGCAGTTAGAAGTATTTTTTTCATTACTTAATTTTTTATTGAGCGAAGTTGACTGAATAACAAAAAGCGATGAATGATATTCATCACGGCCGGCATTGATAATAATCATAAGCCTGATATGGCATTCTCAGGATATTTGAAAGATGAAAAAAGAAGAAAAAAATGAGAACTCCATTCACGGTTGACCAATTTCTCGAAGTTTTTAAGAACTACAATCAAGCAGTTTTTCCTCTCCAAATTCTTTTTTACCTGATTGGGGTGTTTGCAATTTACCTCGCTGTTAAACCCAATTCAAAATCAGATAAAATCGTTGCCGCCATTCTCTCATTTTTTTGGTTGTGGATGGGAGTAGTGTATCATCTTATTTTCTTTACGGCAATTAATACGGCAGCGTATCTATTCGGCGCGCTATTTATTCTTCAGGCGATTCTGTTTTTGATTTACGGGGTGTTTCAAAACAAACTTTCGTTCAGGTTTCATTCAGATAGGTATGGGATTGCAGGAATCGTTCTCATTCTGTTTGCGCTGATAATATATCCGGTTCTGGGATATTTTCTCGGTCATGTTTATCCGTCATCACCCACTTTTGGTCTCCCGTGCCCAACTGCAATTTTCACTTTCGGTCTCCTGCTTCTAAGTGCTAAAAAGTGTCCTGTTACCATTCTTATAATTCCATTCATCTGGTCGGTGATTGGCTTTACGGCAGCATTCAATTTTGGTATTGTTGAGGATACCGGATTGATCGTGGCGGGGCTATTTTCATTTTCCATTTTGCTTTTTCGAAATAGAATTTTATCGCAGCCACAGAAACTGAATTTCTCATGTTGAGACAGAATGATGGAGATCCATTCACACAACTTTCTCACAGTAGCCTAAAAAACTTTACAATGGAAACACTGATGCATGCAAAACCAAAATCGAAGGTCCTGAAATCATGGAGCGAAAAAATGCACCCTGATATGAAACCGCGCATTGTGACTGATACTTCAGCAAAATGGCGGAGAAAGTTCGGCGAAGGAAAAATGCTCATCGCAACTCCAATGCTTGTTGATCGTCTCATCCGGGAGATTCCAGAAGGAAATCTTACAACTGTCAATTTAATTCGCGAAAAGCTTGCGCGCGATTTTAGCACTGACTATACTTGTCCAATCACAGCCGGAATTTTTGTTTGGATTGTTGCAAATGCTGCCGAAGAAGAACGGCGTCATCACGATTACAACATTTCACCTTATTGGCGTGAAATCAAAGACAATGGTCAATTGAATCCGAAATATCCCGGTGGTGAAGAGCATCATGCTAAGTTACTGAGGGCTGAGGGGTATCACATAACAAAAACAAAAAGTGGCAAGCACTACCTCGTCAACTCTTTCAAAGATCACCTTATTCAATGCGATTGACACTCCGTGAATTGAATCATCTTAACTGTAATTTTATTTTGTCTTTACCACCCTTGTAAAATGGATGAGATCACAATTTGGCTCGACACCTACAATGATTTGTATTCTGACTTCGACTCCAGAAAGTTCTCCAGGCGGTTGGTGTCAGAAGATTTCCTCTATGAGCTAAGGAGAAATGCAAGGGAGGTGACGTCAATTCATGCAAGGGTAATTCTTTACCTACCGGAAAAGCAGAGAAACTCACAAATCGAAACAGAAATTATTGAAAGCTTAAAAAGATTTTTTTCGAAGCATGCAAAACAAAAGCGTGAGGAGAATAAGAAATTGTTCACACGCGGCTTGCTGATGAGCAGTGTTGGATTAATATTTCTATTGATTGCGGCCCTGCTGTTTTTAAATTACTCCAGTGAGTATTATTTCGCAGCCACACAGGTAATTCTTGAACCTGCCGGATGGTTTTTAATATGGAATGGACTGGATCACATTTTTTATGAGCGAAAAGAAATTAAGAGCGAATTGCGCTTCTATGAAAAAATGAAAGGATCGCACATTGAATTTCAGACCACTCCGGAAGGATTCAAATAAAGGCGAGCTATTGCTTTTTTTTCTCTCACTCACCCGGGGGATTTCCGGCACTTTTTATTTCGGCATTCAGGAGCAGCAAAATTTTCTTTCCTATTTCATCAACCGGTTGAACAGAATTTGAAAGTACCACTACTCCGGTTTTCGATTCATTCACGAAACCGATATAGCAGGCATAGCCATTCATAGCACTGCTTTGCCAAACGATTTTGGAGGGTGAATTTGCCTTGAGCGGACTTATCATCCATCCCATGCCGCCATAGCTATCACGAAGTTTTTTGCTGTAGAGAATGGCCACCTTGGGTTGCTGTGTAGTCCTGAGGGCTGACCTCATCACACTGTCCTTCAAATATAGATTCGCTGAGACAAACTTCACGAGGTCTTCAGCACTGGAATGAATGCTGAGTGCAGGTGCCATAACTCCGTATTTAATGTCATCCATTTTTTTCCCCTTCTTATCATGTCCCGGAATTTGCTGCATGCGTTGTTCTTCGTTGCCGGTGATGAACGTATTCGGGAGTTGAAGTGGTGACAGCAAATTTGTTTTAAGCAATGATTCGAAATCGGTATTGAACTTCCATGAGAAACCATTAGCAAGCATTGCAATCCCAAGGGGAGAAAACTCATAGTGTAAACCGGTTTGAAAATTCGGTCGAAAACTGTTTAGAAAGCGATACAGGTCATCGAGCGAGTAATTTGCATAAGCATCTTTTCTGTTTTCATGAAGATTGAAAGGCGTCTCCGGTAAACCGGAAGTGTGTGTTGAGAGATCACACAACACAATTTGTTTTGGATGATACATGGGATCCGGGTAGCAGTTAAGTATTGTGGGATAGTGAATGGGTTCAGGAGGCGGGCTGCAAATGATTTTCTGGTAAACGGGAATGTGTACGGCCTGCGGAAAATAATTTTGAATGGGATCAGTCAGGTTCACTTTTCCCTGTTCATCAAACAAGGAGAGGAGTGAAGTGGTGTAGACACATGAAACGGTTCCGAGCTGAAAAACGGATTGTGCTGATGGCTTGCTTCCGGTTCCTTTTTCAATTTCGCCATACGTAAAATATTGCACGTTGCTGCCATTGATAATTCCAATTACCAATGCATGATTTATTTTATCACTTGTATAACCGCCAGCAATTCTGCTTACATCTTTCTCTGAAATAGACTGCTGCCCGAATGCAAACTTCGCAAGCAAAATGAACAGCAATGCGGCAAGTATTGCAAAGATTATTTCTATGGTGTGTCTGTGCGAAGCACGAATGTCATTCATAATTTTTTTCATGATCAGAAGATTTGCACTTACATCTAAACAAGAATCGTTTGAAATTCTGTTGTCAAAAATAGCGGCTGTGATAGTCACCTTGCATGAGAGGTATCAGCAGTAAAGGTGACTTTGGTCATGTACTAACCGATCCTTCATGTGAGATACACGGGAATCTCCTTGAAGCCCTGTGCTTGCTGCGAATCAAGCACAAGATCCTTGATCGCCATGAGCATTGCTTTGTGTGAACCGAACAACTCCCGGTGAAAATTCAAAGTTGTAGTGATATCAAGATCGGCGAGTGAAGTCTCCTGACTGTTCGCATAGAATTCTTTCAGCGCCAATGTGTAGTTATCTTGCAGATCATTCAAAAGCAGCTTCAATTGCTCAAAGGCGATTCCATCCTGTGCCCGTCCGAGTACGTGCAATTGAGAATACAGCTTCTCCATTTCTGCTTTAAGCCGCAGATAGAATTGATATTTTATATTCTTCGATGATCTCTCCAGGTCAGAGATGTTTCGGTAAACGTCCTTTACACTTTTTGCAGCATGCATCGCACTTCGCGCTGCAGAAATCAATTGATCAAGTTGCAGCGACTGCTGTTCAGTGAGCTTCGCCGTTTGGAGTTTGATGTAAAAAGATTGCAGCTCTCCCTGTAACTCTTTTAGCCATTCATATTTTTCAAAAAATGATTTAGAGAAAAATTTTTTCTTCTTGTTTGTTACTGCATATTCCTTCTCTTGTTTTAGCGCATTGTCATCCTCACCAAAAGCTTCAAGATTGAATAACATCACATTATTTACAAAGTACCGGACTTCTTTATCAAATAAATCAGTCGCTGATTCTGTCTCATTGATGCTTGCATGACTGATGAAAGCCGCAGCAGAAGTTTCAGAACTCTTAAACCGTTGCTCCAAAAATTTCGCGAAGCGATTAAGGAGCGGAAAAAGCAACAATACTGAAACTACATTGATAAAACTTTGAAATGCTACGAGGGTAATCAACGGATCATGAATCAGAAAAATAGATGACAAGAGAATAAGAATTTGTTTGAGAAAAATAAAAGAGAGAATTGCGGTGAAAATGTTGAACAGGAAGTTGCCGAGTGCTAATCTTTTCTTTGCTGCATTCCCGCTTACAGAGCCAATCATCACTTTAATGGTTGTTCCTACTTCCGCACCAATTACCACTGAAACTGCAACCGGCAAACCGATGATTCCTGCGTTGAGCGCGCTTAGTGCAATGGTCATGGTAGCGGAACTCGATTGAATAAATGAGGTGAGAATAAAACCGAAAATCAAATAAGTAAAGAGTGAATAACCCGTGTATTGCGACAGGTCAAACTTCATCACTTGTTCTTCAGCTCCCGATCTTATCCACCCGATTCCGATGAATAACAATCCCACGCCCATGAGAATGTGCATAGCACTTTTTAATCTGTAATGATTGGCAAATAAGACCAATCCCAATCCGGCTAAACCAACTGCCGGATAACAAAACGGTTCGATGTTAACCTTGAATCCAAATGCTACCACTAACCAGTTGCTGATGGTAGTTCCAATGTTGGCACCGAGCACAACGGCCAATGCATTTCGTGTTGTTAATACTCCTGCTCCAACAAAAGCAAGGATGATCAATGAGACCATCGAGCTGCTTTGAAGAATGCCGGTCACAATCACTCCTGTGAGGACTGCTGTTGAATTGTGCCGGGTGTATCGCTTCATCAGCAGCTTAAACATTCTGCCGGCAGATTGTTTCAATGCATCTTCAATCAATGAAATAGCGAAGAGAAACATGCCGACACCGGCAAACATTTTCAAAATAAATGAATAGTCCATCTGCGTTAAAGTAAATGCCTTTGCTTAATAGTTGCAAGTTGCTTCAGCATGTTTAAGCAATGATTCTCTCTACTTTCAGCTAAATAAATACAATAGTCCTGTGCAAGAAAAGGCCACTTAGAATCTTATGATCAACCCGTTTCTGTCATCCCGGGGAACCACACGCAGCAGACATGGTTCATCAATAGCGACGACCATTTTTCGAGTGAAGAAAACAGGTGCGACGCGCTTCGGCAAGGGTGTCACACTCTCGAAGCAGAATGATGATCAGCATTTTTCAGTTGGCTGATTCAAGCCATCGCCGATTCTTGTTCCGCAGTAATCAGATGGTGATAAAGAATTTTCGATTTTACTGAATTGCCAATAAGGCAATATTTTTCAGTGCGTTTCAAAATTTCTTCTGCTATTGACTTTTGCTCTTCTTCCATCAAATGGACTTCAGGAAACACTTCCACCAGGGCGAATTCCAATTTTCCATCAATCACTTCAACCACTCCGGCGGCATGACATCGGAAGTTGATGAAAGCAAGATTTTTTCTTTTCGCGAAAGAAAGAAATGTCGTCATGTAGCAACTGCTGATTGCACCCAGGAACAAAGTCTCCGGAGACCATTTGCCTTCTGCGCCATCAGGAAATTCAATAGGCGTTGCTACTTCAATCGGTTCATCTGCACCTGGTGTAACCATCACTCCGGTAGTTTTTTCTCTCCAGACTATTGAGGTTTCGAAGAATAATTTTTTGTGTTCCATTTTCAGCGGTGTTTTTACTGTGAAGAAAAATTATGAACTATTGATGCGTGATGAACAAAGGCACCTTCACATCCTTCAAAATTTTGTTCGAAATGCTTGCATGAAACATCCGTGACAGCGCACTTCTTCCGTAAGAGCCCATTACTACCACTGCATCCTTTCCGTTTTTTTTGAGGTACTTTTCTAATTCTTTTTCGGGTTTTCCATTCAGCACTTTGAAGGAAACATTTTTAAAATGACCGCTTGCCAAATCTTTCACGTCCCTGTTCTTGGGAATATGGTTTGAAGCAGAATGGTTTACAGTTACGACGGTAGTATCCAACTCCTTCCATTCCGGAAAAATGTAGCTGAACATTTTCATAGCATACACACTCGAATCACTTCCGTCGTAAGCTACCACAGTATGCTTCACTTGTTCCGGGTGATCAGGAATAATGAGCACGGGACATTTTGATTCAGCCAAAAGATCTTTCAAAAATGTGCTGGGAGTCTGGCCTCCTACGTTGAAGAAACTTGTCCTGGTATCAATCATAAGCAGATCAGCAAAAGCGCTTTCCTCCAGTAACTCCATCAACGGCACACCTGTGTGTCCATGAATTTTGAAGTGTACACCTTTATCCTCGCAGGTTTTTTCAAAAAGTGCAATGATGTCTCTCATTTTTTCTTCATCCTCCTTCTCAATCCTGTCATAATCGAGAGCGTATTGAGTTGGAATCTCCCACGAGTACGTGTACATGAAACGCGAGTAGGTGAGGTCACGAAGAAAAACTCCTACAAGCAATGAGTCAGTTGCTTTTGCAACATCGGCAGCATACTCAATGGTGGATGCCGAGTAGCGAAGTCCGTCGAATACTGCTAAGATCTTTTTCATGATGGTTAGGTTTAAATCCGCTTCAAAACTATCTCCTTATGCAGCCGGCATTTTATGATTCTCATTAGAAGAGGAGATGATATTGGTCATGTTGAATATTTCATAGAAGCTGTTTGGAATTCGTTCAAGAAATTTGCTTCTCAATGTTTCCCGAATCCCGATGCATTGGGACGGGACAGGTCGACAGGCTACTAATGACACATTACCTAACTATCGGTCATTCAACAGGAAACTTCTTCACTCCTTGACAGAACTCTGCCTGAATTGTAAGAAGTTTCCTACTGAATGACTAAAAGAATTGAAAGTAAAATGCCATTACCACAGAACTCAATTGTGCGCAGGACTCTGTGAGAAAATAGTTTGCGCTCAGCATGACCTGCGCGCCGGTGATCCAGTTCGGGATCGTCTCTTTTTCTTTGACCTGACTGGCGAACACTTGTTCAATTCAAAAATGTTTTTCGGCCAACGACCTCGATCTGAAAGGAGTCGCGTTTATTTAGAAGTAGGGGAGACGCTAAATGAAAGTTGAATTTTAAAACAGATGCTTAATAAATCATCACCTGCAACTGCCCGCGGGTATTGATGTACCCTCGAAACATCCCCTCAGTGTTAAACGGCATTTCAATATGACCGAAGCGATCAATGGCAATGCAACCTCCGCTACCCTTGCTTTGAGTGAGCTTGGTTTTAATGACATAGTTGGCGGCATCATGCAGCGAGATAATGCGGTACTGCATCATGGCTGAGATATCATAGGCAACTACATGACGAATAAAATCTTCACCATGACCTGTGCATGAAACTGCGCACGTTTTATTGTTTGCATACGTGCCGCAACCAATCAAGGGTGAGTCACCTATGCGCCCGAAATTTTTGTTCACGGTTCCCCCGGTAGAAGTTCCGGCTGCAACATTGCCATAGCGGTCAATCGCAACACAACCCACCGTTCCGAATTTATCTCCCTCATTTTGATCAGCAGGATAAATCATACCTGTTGTATCGTTGAGTTTGACCGGAGTTGTATCACCAGTCAGTGCCTTCTGCAATTGCAAGCGGCGATATGGAGTGAAGAAATAAGATGTATCAACTATTGCAATGCCATGATCTCTAGCAAATTCTTCTGCACCTCTTCCTGCAAGCAACACAAACTTGCTGCTGTCGAGAACCATCTTCGCCAGGGTGATCGGGTTCCTGATTGTTTTCACTCCTGCCACTGCTCCCGCTTTCTGATTCTTTCCATTCATGATTGCAGCATCCATTTCAATAGAACCGTTGTGTGTGAGCACCGACCCACGACCGGCATTGAACAGCGTGCAATCTTCCATCACTTTTATGGCAGCAGCCACGGCATCAACACTCGTTCCACCGTTTTTCAAGATTGCATATCCTGCTTGCAGTGCGATGGCAAGCGTGTCTTTGTAAGCTTGCTCCTGCTGAGGAGTGAGATTAAGTTTTTTCAAAGAACCTGCTCCACCGTGCACGGCAATGGCAACCGGATGATTTGCTTGCTGAGTTGTCGCCTGAGAGAAAATAGTTGAGGGAAAAGAAAAAAGAAGAATGAACAGGAGTAGAATTCCTGTAGATCTGTAATGATGCGGTTTCAATTTTTGAATCAGTTGCATTTCGGAAATTCTTTGCTCATTAATAATTGCAGCGATAAATGGGGTGAATATTCAAATTCTGAAGTAAGATGCGATGCCAATCGCGTAGTTGGTTTTCTTGTTCGAATGATTCAATTCCTGCGTGATCGAATAGTAAAGTTCTGTTTTGAAATGTTCGTTGAAGGTATAGTAAAATCCAAGTGCGCCGCGAACCCGGTCAACTTTATCGTGCGTTGGGTGATTGACAGGGTACCAAAGTTCGCCATAGACAAACGGTGCGAAATAATAATTGTACCGGTAGCGAATCGTGAGCCGGTCACGATTGTATGCAATGGATGTTTGCTTCGTCTCATTGATCACCAGTGGGTAATATGAATTCTGAATTCTTGCCCGAAGCGATGCGGAAAATTTTTTGAATCCTTTACTGCAGGTAACATCGCCGTAGATCATTTGTCGTGCTTGATAAATGTTATTGAGATCGCGCTGCTGAACGAACCGGTAGCTTGCGCCGAAAGAAAGATTGCGGTTGAGTTTGTACGTAATTCCTGCGTCAATAAATCCGCTGCCAAGTTCCGCTAAGTTTTGGTTGAAGAGTTCCTGGTTGTAGAGTGTGAAAGAAAATGAAGGCGAAATTTTCTTTTCCAACCCCAATCCGACAATACCCTGAAAATCTTTCTGCTGACCGCTTACATTTTTTAATTGAAGAAAAATCACTGCGACTGCAAACAGCCGGTGATATGAAAAATTATATGTGATTTTTATTGTCATTAGTATTCGATAGAAAAATCTCTTGAATAAATCAACTTATCCCTCTCATTGTAAATTTTTCTGGAGATGAGCATGCCACGGTTGTCATAGTCATAAAGAGTTTTACGAATTACTTTTCCTTCCTTGTCATTGGTGATTTCAGAAACCACATCATTGGAGGTATTGTATGTGTAACTGGTTTTTTCAATAACGTTTCCGCTTGCGTCGTAAGAAATTTTTTCAACCGGATTGTTCCACTTGTTGTATTGCGTTACCGTTTTCTTCAGCACCTTGCCATCGTGTGAAAGATGGATGTACTGTACTTCATCATCATGGCGATTGAACTGAAACTGTTCGCGGTCCTTCACATTTCCATTTGCATCGTAGTCAATGCTTTCAATCACATTGCCATGCGCATCATAGCGGGAAGTGTTTTTCCTGATTGTCGTGTCACCCTTTCGTTTGTCTGTGGTAAGCGTAGTGACGGATTTTATTTTTCTGCTTTTGATGTCGGTTTGACTTTGGGAGAATGAGGGTTGCGCATACAGCAGCATCGTGAGGAAAAAAAAATTTAACCGCAGACCTGTCATCCTGAGCTGAGCCGAAGGATTGAAGGGAGAGAGCAAAAGATTCGCAAGGGAGCGCAGAGAAAGATGAGTCATGAGCGTGGCTATAAGAAAATATTTATCGTCCCCACATTCACGGTTTGTTTCCTGTCAGTGATGGTTACTTTTTGAATTACGGGAATTGTGCCGCCGGGAACCGTGAGCGTTGAGTCGAATGAATAAGCATAGACAGTGTAATCACCTTTATTGAGATACTTGAATTCGAACTGACCATCGTACGTGGTTTTGATCCGCTTGCCATAACTGATATCATCTCCAAAAATCAAATACACATACACATCTGCTCCCGGATATTCGCTGATGAATTGCGTGAAGGTGCTATTGTAGTGCTTTACAAATACAGAGCCTTTAATGGAGGCATCACCTCCAATGCCGGGATCCTTTTGACAAGATGAAAAAGTGAGCAATGAGCTTAGTGCAATGAGGATGAGGTATCGTGAACGCAGGGATTGCTTCAGGACGAGGTATGCCATACCCGCACTTCGTTCTTCGCAAGGCAGGTTTGTTTTTTTCTTCATGATAAAACCAATTGATTTTGTAAACGAAATTCGTTGAGATCAATCACACGATCAACCTTCAATTCATGCGGAAGATTATTTCCTGCGACAATAATTGTTCGTTTTGTTTTTTGCTTGTTGATACGATCCACAATAATCTTTTTTGACTCCGTGTCGAGATCATCGAATGCTTCATCGAGCAGCAATATCTTTTTTCGCGTGAGCAATGCGCGGGCAAACATCACTTGCTTCCGTTGGCCGGCAGAAAGATTCTTTCCAAAATCATCGAGATGATAATCGAGATTTTCTTCTTCAGTTTCCGCCACATGAAAATTCAAGCGTTGCAACAACTGCATCGCCCTGTCTCTTTTTTCCTCAGACCTGCTGTATGAAATCGCCTTGAATACAGTGTTGCCGATTAGCGGCGCTTCGTCCGAAACAATCACCACGTTACGACGGACGGTGTTGGGTTTAAGCAAATCGTAGTCGTATTGATCCAGAAAAATTTTTCCCGATGTGGGTTGATAGATTCCCTGGATCATTTTCATGATTGTGCTCTTGCCGGAGCTTTGCTTTCCTTTAATAAATGTGATCGTGTTTGGCTCAATCGTGAATGACAAATCTTTTAGAATTGGTGCCTCAGCATTTGCATATTGAAAAGAAACATTTTCAAAAGAAACTCTTCCCACTATCTCTTTGATTTCCCGTTCTTCAGATTTTAGCTCTGCAGGAAAGTTGAGAATGCGCAGCAACTTCATGAAGGAAACGTTTCCCATATTCCAAACGATGTTCACTTTCAAAATTCTCCTGATCACGGCCTGCATATAAAGAAAGAGGAGTACAAAGTCAAGCACATCAGTCCGGTGAATTCCATAAGGTTTTATTTCACGCTGCGAATTCACAAAGTACAGCAGCGCAGTGAGTGTACCGAACATGAAAAGCGGCAGCAATGCCTGAACCACAGAATAAATTTTCCAGTAACTGATCCCGAAATCGTAAAGCTTGCCTGACCTTTTGTTGTATTGAATTTCTTCGGGCACTTCCCGGTTAAAACTTTTTATGGTGAAGAATGCGTGCATCCTGTTCGCCACGAATCCCAGCAAAGTCGAGCGCTGATTTCTCCTGTTGAGTGTCGCCACTCTCACCTTCTTATTCAGCAGAATGATAACGGTACAGGCAACAACAATACCTGCAAGCATGATGAGTGTGAGCGGTGCATTGATAGCAAAGAGTACGGCTAATGAAGCGATCATGAACATCACGTCTCCTGTGAATTGAATGACTCCTTTGGTGATGAAGTGCTGAATGAAAAGAAGATCCCCACTGTAGCGAAGCAGATATTTTCCTGCCGGCTTTATCTGATTTACAGCGACCGATTGTGAAAGCTGAGTTTTAAAAAGCAGTTCACGCAGATCACGTGAGAAGCGCTCACCGATCGTTCCCGTCAAAAATTTTTCGACAAAGGTGATGAGCGATTTTGCTATGATGATGAGAATGAAGAAGAGAAAGAAGTCAGAGACAGACTGCAGTGAAATATGGAGTGCATTGAATAGCTTCCCCTTTACGCTATTATCGTGCAGCGCTAACTGATAGAATCTTCCGATACTGACTGGAATGAGCACGTTGAGCAAACTACTGATGATGTTCGCGAAGAAAGTCGCGACCACCAGCAATTTATTGCGCTGAAAAAATTCGATTATGAGTTTGCGCTTGCTGTGCATGTAATTTCAAAAGTAGAAAGTGTTCGCAGAATCCCGGGAACACTTTCTTTCACTTAGATCTTATCCACACATTCACGCCGCCACCATCCTGCGTGAAATTAACAGATGATTGAACTCACCGCTCATGATTTGAAACATATCAAGCACCGCCATGCCGCTATTTTCCTGCACTTCAAGGATTAGCAGCGGACTCATGGTGAAGCGACCACTGATGAAGGCAGGAGCGATGTGCATTTCATTCAGCACTTCAATTCCCTGGAATGCACTCAGGCTATCACCACAACTGAAGACGACAGAGTTGATCGTTGAGATAAACTCCCGTGACTTCAAAAGGAAGTTTGTTTCGCGCTGCAGCAATCCGTCTGCAATTTCCACCACAATGAAATCCGGTTTTTCAGAAGATAGTTTTGCGAGAAGTGATTGATAAAGATCAAGCAACTCTTCTTTAGGCATCATGTACGTTGAAGGAAATCCCATGTCAGAAAAGTCAGTGACTGCATCGGCTCCGGCGTCGTAAACAAAATCACGATCCTTAGTATGAACGGTACCGGTGAATTTCATGAATGCAACGCGCTTGCCTGTTTGCTTTAAGCCACGCGCTACACATGCGGCGGTGGTAGTCTTACCACTGTCCATTGTGGAGCCGATGGAGAGTATCACCTTCGCATTGTTTGGAACAACACCAGCGAAAGGAATGCGCGGCTTCTTGTACCACCTGCTGTTGATGACCTTTCCTTTTTCATCGCACACATATCCGATCATGCGCACCTTCGTTGGCTCAATGTCTTTCAAAGCGTAGTTTTTTGATTTCACAACTCCTATGGCGCCGCCAGCAGCGAGAATATCATACAGCGGCAAAGGCTCAGTGGGCACGTATCCTTCGAATTGTGAAGTGGCATAGCGATCGGCAAAGGCAGCCATAATAAAATCACCTTCGAAAATGGCTACGCTTCGCTTCTCCTCACCCTGTACTGATTCATGTTTTCCGAGAGTTACAACTTCAAAAATAGCAACGTCACCGCTGATCGCATGATGTGTATGTTTAATTTTTTCATTGACTGTGTAATCCTGAATGTCTTTGGTTACAATTGTTTTCTTGATTCGCATGACTGGCGTGTTTATGGTTGGTAAATAATTTTTTCTGACTGAATGATGATGTCGTCAGAAAGAATGTTGCAGAAGTACATTCCCGGGGCAATTTCGTTTGCGAGAGAAATTTTTGCTTGTGATCCGTGAAATGATTTTTGAAAAATTATTCTTCCGGCCAGATCAACAAGCTGAATTTGCTTTTCTGAATTGGAGTTGTCTGACGTGACGGTGATAAAATCAGAAGAAGGATTCGGGAAGACAGAAACGTTTTCATTTCCTGACGAAATATTTTCAACTCCTGTAACCGAAGAATATTTCAGAACCAGAATGTCACGTTGATTACCGGTTTGCCAACTGCTGCCTCCAACGTAGAGATCATTATTCACGAGGAAAAGAAGATTAGCTGCGTCGAGCGTATCGGAGTTTCCTCCCCAGGAGGTTTGCCATGCAACCGATCCATCAATGTTGTAACGAACAATTGCAATGTCATAATTCACGTCGCTTGCTGTTCCGTTATTCGTATGCAATGCGACGTAAGAATTTCCGAACTGATCGGAAGCAATTGCATCGGCAACATCATCAAAGTGATTGATGCCGTCGAATGTCTTCATCCACACATCATTTCCGCTTGCATCATATTTCACGGTGACCGCGTCGAGATTCACTGTGGAGGAACTATCCGCATCTGTTGTTCCGGTGATGATTACATCTTCACTTGCGTCGAGTATGATGCCGTTTGCCTGGTCGACACCTCCATTGTTAATTTTCACTGCCCACTGAAAATCTCCTGCTGAAGAATATTTTAGTGTGATGATATCAGACGAATCATTAGCCGATGAAGCACTATTGCCAACGAGATAAATATTTTCATTTCCATCAAGCTCCATTCCTTTCGGATCTTCATTACCAAAACCGCCATCATAAGTTCTCACCCATTGTTCTGCTCCGTCGTTATTGTATTTGATCACAAGCATGTCATCATTCGATCCGGTGAAAGTTCTTCCAGCAACATACACATTTCCGGAAACGGCCACACGAAGGAAACTCCCGCGATCAGGCCCGTTGCCTGTGCCGCTATATGTTTTTTCCCAGAGTAAATTTCCATTGCCGTCATACTTCAACGTTGTTGCTTCATCATTTGAATTTATGGACGGGTCACTGTCAGTTCTCCCCGTGACATAAATATTTCCTGATGCATCAGTTTTCATGTCGTACGCTTTATCATACTCGTGCGCAGGCGAATCATAGAACCGAAGCCATAAGCTGTCACCGGTCGAAGGATCCATTTTCACGATGGTGTAATCGCCCGATGTTCCGCTGTTCTTTGTAAATCCTGAAACTATAATGTTGCCGCCGTTGTCAACTGCACATGCATCGGCTTCATCTTCGCTGTCCGGAGAAGAACCATTGATATAGCGCGTCCAAACGGAGTCACCTTGCGCGGTAAGTTTTATGGTGAAGAAATTACGGTTTTGTTCACGGCGAACAGTATATCCCGCGACATAAAGGTTTCCGTTTGCGTCCATCGTTACATCCCGAACATTATCAGAGTTGTCACCAACGCCATCAAATGTATTTGTAAAAAGTTGTGCGCCGGTGTTATCATATTTCACGATGAGCGCATTGCGCTGCGCATGATTGTCTTCTTCATATCCGGCTACGAAAACATTTCCGTTCACATCAGTAAGCAGCGCATTCGCCGCTTCATTATATCCGCCGCTGCCGGAATAAACAGTTGCCCAATTCTCTATTCCGGCAGAGGAGTATTGAATGGTAACGATGTCATTGGAAATTACCGGGGTAATATCAACATCGCTGTAACCCGTTACATACACGTTGCCTCCCGAAACAGAAATGGAAGTTGAAACATCATCATTACCGGCTGCCCCATCGTATGATTTACTCCATTGTTGTTGCCCGCTTGAATTGTACATGATAGTCTGATAATTCAAATTCACGAATGCTGTTGCGTCTCCGTCACTTTTGCCTGTTACGTAAACATTGCCGGAGGCGTCAACGAAAATTGCTGTTGCTTCATCATCATCCACATTATCGAAAACTTTAGCCCACATTTCGGTGCCGGATGAATTGTATTTGATGGTATAGTAATCGTGATTGGTTCCGTTGCTGCTCCAGCCTGTTACATAAATTTTATTGTTGGCATCAATCGTCATTGCCTGGGCGCGATCGTAATGAGTGCGATCGCCATACATGAGCCATTGCTGGTTCCCGTTTTCATCATACTTGATGGTGGCGTAGTCATCATCGTTGCCGTTGTAGCTTCTGCCGGTTACATAGATGTTGTTGGAGTTGTCTACTACCGCCTTTACTGCACGATCAGTTCCATTGCCTAATCCATTATAACGCACAACCCATTGCTGATTTCCATCATTGGAATATTTTATCGTAAGGTAATCATCATTGGTAATGGCGGTAGCATCTTCATCACTTTGTCCTGTGACAATTACGTTTCCATTTCCATCAAGTACTATAGAATTTGCCTGGTCGTATCCGTTGGCAGTATCATAATTATAAACCTGGGTCCAGGCGATGGTGCCGGTTGAATTTAATTTCATGGTAAGAAAGTCATTACCCACATCTGTACTTTTTCCGAAACCGGTGACGTACACATTTTGCGAAGCATCCACAGTGATTGACTGCACTTCATCCGGGCCGTTTCCTGAAGCATTGTAAACCGTTCTCCAGGTCACATTTCCCGAAGCATCCATTTTCTGAATAAGGTAATCGCGATCGGTACCGATGTTCACTGTGCTGCCGCCGGTGTAAATATTTCCGGCTGCATCTGATGTGATGCACATGTAGCGATCACTGTAATCACCTTGCCCATTAAACTGATAAACCCACGCTGTAGTAGGTTGCGCCACTGCAATTTTTCCAATGACGATTAACACCGATAAATGCAGCAAGGTTACCCGTATTAAGATTTTGAATTTCCTGTTCATCTTTTTTGACTTCGATTTATTCTGAAATTTTCTTTTACTGAATTTCTTTCACCAGCATTATTGACTTCTTATTATTCCCCTGCGAAAAGTTTGCAATGTATATGCCTGAAGGCAGATTATTTCCGAAACTTATGATGCCGGAATAAGTCCCGGTTGCATGATAAACCACCTCACCCA
>Ga0134121_10000549_pt1 | contig 41967 bp, 30 predicted proteins | sample KB301_FD_96463 | JGI IMG/M metagenome (GOLD analysis project Ga0134121, IMG submission 96463) | Terrestrial soil microbial communities without Nitrogen fertilizer from Kellogg Biological Station, Michigan, USA - KB3-0-1 | ecosystem: Environmental > Terrestrial > Soil > Unclassified ...
CATGGGCGGGGTGTTGCCGTTACGGTCGGCGCCGATCCAGTTTCCGGGCACGGCTTGCAGCCGTCCGTCCCCGCTGCTCACGGCTCCGGAGCTGTCCAGCGCGATCGAGCCCTCGAAGATCCCTGAGTCCCTGCCGGTCTCCGTCAACTGAAGGAATTCCAGATCACCCCCGGCGGATTGCAGGCGGGCGGCCAGGATGTCGAAGACATTCGGATCGACAAAATTGTGCCATTCGATCCGCACATACGCTCGCGTCCCTTGGGGATAGGTGCCCACCACGTTGCCGTAGGCGTCGAGGAACCAGACGCGGTAGCCGAGCGTCGTGGCGGTCGCGGAGCTCGCGCCGCCGGCCGAATCGGTGTAGATCGCGTGGAGCGTCTCGTACTGGAACGGCGGGCCCACGCTCTCGCCGGTTTCGAGCACGCCGTTGCCCAGCAGCAGACCCTGATCGTAGTACCGGAGGCCGATCGAGCCCAGGAAGATCCCCGATCCCGCGCTCATCTCCTGAAGCGTCACGGTCTCCTGGTCCCCCGAGATCTCATCCGTCAACTGCACGCTGCGCGGACCGGCTGCCAGGTGATCCTCCACCCGCAGGTAGGCCCGCGTTCCTTCCAGATAGACGCTCGCCGGCTGGCCCTGGGCGTCCACGAAGAGCACCCGGCTGCCGGTGAACGCCGCCTGCGCCGTGGCGATCAGAGGCGAGTAGGGGTTCCAGTGCTCCACCTTGAGGAGACGGCCCGGGGCCGCGAGGATCACGCTCTGGCTGGAGCTGTTCGACGAGCTCGGCAGACGCCCCTCGAACACACCTGTGTCGACTCCAGTCTCGTTGAGGTCCAGGTTGTAGTAGCTCGTTCCAGTACTGTTCTGGCCGGCGTCGTACTGAACGCCGATCCCCACGCTGTAGATCGTGTCGAACGACCCTGGATTGTTCGAACCCGGCTCGGTCAGCCGCACGCCGACGTTGGCGCCGACCGGGAAGGTCGACATCTCCCGACCGAATTCGTCGATGAAGACGACCCGCGAGCCGATGACCCGCGCGGTGGCCGAGTAGGCGCCGTAGGCCGCCTTGACCTCTTCCGGCTTCCGCGCGGGAACGTCGCCGCTGTCCTGCGTCTCCAGAATCCCGTTGCCGGGAATGGCGTTGCTCTGCGTGTAGACCAAGTGGATCGAGCCTTCGAAAACCCCCGTGTCCGGACCTGTCTCGGTCAGCGTCACGGCCTCGGCGTCGAGCTTGTAGCGGCTACTCACCTGAGCGACCACCATCTCCACGGCCGCGGAGCTGTGGTTGTCCGCCGGCGAGACCACCCGCACCCGCGCGGTGCCGAATTGCAGGACCTCAGCCGTCGGCCGGCCGGCGTCGTCGATGAGCTGGACGCTGGCGGAGTCGATCCGGGCATAGACCGGCATAGGCGGAGTGATGCCGTTACGGTCGGCGCCGATCCAGTCTCCGGGCACGGCTTGCAGCCGTCCGTCCCCGCCGCTCACGGCTCCGGAGCTGTCCAGCGGAATCGAGCCCTCGAAGATCCCCGTATCCCTGCCGGTCTCAATCACCTGAAGGTACTCGGAATCGCCGGAGGCGGACTGCATACGGACGGCCAGGATGTCGAAGACGTTCGGATCGACAAAATTGTGCCATTCGATCCGCACGTACGCCCGCGTCCCCTGAGGATATGAGCCTGCCACGTTGCCGTAGGCGTCGAGGAACCAGATGCGGTAGCCGAGCGTCGAAGCAGTCGCGGAGCTCGCGCCACCGGCCGAATCGGTGTAGGTCGCGTGGAGCGTCTCGTACTGGAATGGCGGGCCCGCGCTTTCGCCAGTTTCGAGCACGCCGTTGCCCGGCAGCGGACCCTGATCGTAGTACCGGAGGCCGATCGAGCCCTGGAAAATCCCTGAGCCTGCACCCGTCTCCTGGAGCGACACGGTTTCCTGGTCCCCCAGGAGCTCATCCGTCACCTGCACGTTGCGCGAACCGGCCGCCTGATGATCCTCCACCCGCAGGTACGCCCGCGTCCCTTCCAGGTAGACGCTCGCCGGCTGGCCCTGGGCGTCCACAAAAAGTACCTGGCTGCCGGTGAACACCGCGCTCGCCATCGCCGGGTCATACGAGAAGGCGCCCTGACTGATCGCCTGCATCGTCAGGCCCGGAGCGCCCTGGACCACGTTGAAGCCGCTGAAGACGGCCGAGCTGGGGATGGTCCCTTCGAAAACGCCCGTGTCCGGCCCGGTCTCGTTGAGGTTCAGGTAATAGGTATGCGAAAGATTGCCTTCCTGGACGTTGATCTGGAAGTTGTAAATCTGATCCCAAGATTCAGGATTGCCGACGGCCGGTTTTTCCACCCGCACGCCAATGTTGCCACCCACGGGAAAGCTCGTCGCGACCCGCCCGAATCGGTCGATGAACCAGACCCGCGAGCCGACCATGTGGGCCTGGGTACTGGCATTGCCGAACGTCGCCGTGACCTCATCCAGTTGAATGGGGGGCGAGCCGCTGTCCGCGGTGTCCAGCATGCCGTTGAAGGGGGTACCGAGGGACGCATAGTTGAGGTGGATCGAGCCCTCGAACACGCCGGTGTCCAGTCCCGTCTCGGTCAGCGTCAGGTCCTCTTGATCCTGGCTGTAGAGGGTCTGGAGGTGAACGGTCACCGTCTCCGCCAGGTTGGGATCGGCGTTGGCCGCCGGTCCGGTCACCCGCACCCGCGCGGTGCCGTCCTCCACCAGCACCAGGGTTGGCTCTCCAGTGGCCTCGACGAAAGAGAGCGTCTGACCCAGCGCTTGAGAAGACAGCGCGCAGAAAAACCACAATCCTGCCAACATCATCCAACAGCATCTCAACATAGGAATCCCTCCAATCCGAATAGACCGCATCCATAAAAAAGGACAACCCAAAAGAGTCTCTACTCGCCGAATGCGCGTTCTCCGTCCAACAGTCGTCAGACCGCGACAAACTCGGAGCTCGGCGCTTCGGCGTTACCCCTAGTGGCAGGGGGATGAATTCCGTTTCGCGATGGAATAGGCGAAGAGCTGTACTGCCCGCAGTGTTGACACAGAGCCTCCCCAGTCTGGCGATAGCGCCAAGCGCTGGTTGTAGCATCGCGCCCGCCCTCCGGGCTTGCGCAAAATTGCGCAGTGCGGCAGAGCCGCATCATGCTACGCGCGCAGGGACTCGATGTACATCCGGCGGAAGAGAGCGAAGGTGGGACTCCAGTCTCCTCGCATCGCCGCGGCGGCGCGCTCGTAGCCGCCACCCGGCCTTGGACGAAGGCGAAGAAATGGAGGCAGGCCGTAGCGAATCGCGATGCTGTTGACCCAAAGCCGGGCGGTGCGCCCGTTGCCGTTGGCGAAGGGATGAATGCGAACCCACTCCGAATGAGCCCACGCGCTCAAGGTCAGAACCGCCGCCAGATCGTCAGCAGTCAGATCCTCGCCGGGCTTGATCAGCCGATCCAACTCAGCGACGGCCAGCCCGAGCTTGCCATCGAATTCAGCCAGCTCTGCCGAGATATCGGAAGCCCTGAGGCCGGGCAGATCGCCCACCCTGACATTGTAGTTTTCGAGTCCGGCCTCGCCTCGGAACCTCCCCACCAACTTCGGCTCGGGAGGGACAAGCCCCCGCATCAGGTCGAGTTGCCAGCCGCGAGCGACCTCGATCGTCAGGGGCTCGCGCCGTAGAGCCTCACCCCGGACCCTTGCGAAGACCCTGGCCAGGTTGCTGCGGAGTTGGGGCGTGTCGCTGTCCCAGTCAGCCATTGAGCAGTTCGAGAACTCTCTTCTGAGCGGGACCGGGGTCCTCCGCACTCTGCCCTTCGGCTGGATCCTCCTTGAGTGAGGCTTCCGCGTCGACGTAGTCCGCGATCGCCCGCTCGAAATTGGGGTCGCTCTTGCGATAGGCGCGCAAAGCCTCTAGGGTGGCCTCGAGGTCGATCTCGACCTCCCTGCTGCGTCGTGCAACGAAGTCCCGGACCGCCTCGTTGACGAGTTGGTTCTGTGGCCGGCCCAGCACCTTGCTGAGCGTGGAGAGACCCGTCTGCACGACGGGATCGATCCTGTAGGTCGTTGCCTTCCTAGCCATGCTCGCAGGATAGCGCTGCCGATCGATGATGTCAATTTTGTATTTTGACGTCGCTACGCTGGGCTCAGCGTGGCGGGCGTGGCTGGGGTTGTGATTTGGGTCGATTGCAGGCCGAAGGCACCGGTCTGCGCCGGCTGGTGACTCGCCAGCCGTAGCGGATCCCTTCTGCGACGATAGCCGGATTTCATTCGAATCAACCCTGGACCGCCTACGCCGGGCTCAGTTCCTATTCTTTTCTCTTATCGAAGCTATGATCAATTACACCTGTCACTTCGGCAACGGTAAGCATTGGCGCATTTAGCATCGTTTCAATGAGACTTCTACGCGTGGCGATTTGTTCTTCTCCGTCTGGCAAGGTGTCGCAAATCGCGTTCACAAGAAGGAAGCGGTTAGCGCGTTCGAGACAAATATGAAACGAAGAGAATTGGCGCGATGCTCTCGAATATAGATAGAAATTTATTCCGGCCAGCACTTCCACTAAGGCCCCCGCAATCAGCTTCGGGTCTGAAGTGGGATTTCCGCGGACTGGTAGTCCCATAAAAAACAAGGACACTGCAACTACACTTGCCACTAATGCGCATGCAAAGCTCGCCTTGGCCTGCCAAAGCACGTCTCTGTAATATGCCTCGGTTAGCTTGCTGAGCGCAGCCCCTACCTCGCCTACCGATTTTGCTGCCGCCATATCGTTGCAGGCCTTGTGCCTCGTCATTACTCCCCGAGCCGACCAAAGAGCTCGCCAGGGGTTGGGGAACACTAACATCTCGGGTTGTTGCGGAAGAAAAATGTCTGACATGGTTGGCTCCTCTGAGTCGCCGTAGCGCGCTCCTGTCTCACATTCCTGTTCTCGTACTCCTCTGAGTCCCATTCAATTTTATGGTGTACTGGCCTCACGTCAAGGTTATACATGGTGCTATATAGGCGACTGTGCGGATGAGTAGTCGCAAGACTCTCGACCACCTACCACAGATGTCCGTAGCGGGCAGCGGTTCTCGTCCTTGGCGCCGGCCGCGATGTTAGCGCTCGAACGAGCTGGCCGATCTTCGGGGAACGGGATCGCGGGACACTTTCGCCCAGCAGGACGACCTCGATCTCGACAAGGTCTTCCAGGATGTCGCCATCTACAACAGCGCTCTCCGGGTTCCGTCCCGTGGTCGTCAAGGCGGTGGTCGATCCAAAAAGGCCGCCGATGCCGCCCAAGGTAACCGCCAAGCAGGCTGCCCACTTCGCGGAAGCCCTCGCCAAGGCGGGCGGCAAGATCGCCTGGCCGTCACCGCCGACCACGTGAAGAGAGATGGTCTCGACGCAGGCCCGGCCTACGCCGGGCTCAGCGCCGGCGGCTGGGCCGCGATCTTCTGGAACATCCCCGGCGTGTAGGCGGTGATCTTGCCGGTGAAAGCCGAGGCGGCCACGGTGAGGGGCGAGGCGAGCCAGAGCTTGCCGGGGCCGGAGCGGCCCTTGTAGTTGCGGTTGATGGCGCTGACGGTGACCTCGTCGGCGGTCTCCGAAACGCCCGGCCCGCAGCCGATGCAGGCGCCGCAGCCGGGGTGGATGAGCTGCACGCCCGCGGCCACGAAGGTGTCGGCGAGGCCGTTCCGCCAGATGAACCGCTCCACCGCCTGCGAGCCGCACTGGATCATGAAGCGCACCCCGGGCGCCACCTTCAAGCCCGCGTCCACCGCCTCCTTGACCACTTGATGGTAGAAGATCAGGTCGTCGATCTTGCCCGCCGTGCACGACCCGCCATAGGCGATGTCGATCTTCACGTCGCCGATCTCGTCCACCCAGGCGCCGTTGGTCGGATCGGAGGGCACGCCGTGGTCCGGATCTCCCGGATGGGCCACCATGGGACGCAGGGTGGCAAGATCGATCGAGTGGATGCCGCCCGCGTACTCCGCGCCCTCGTCGGGGGCCACCGCCCGCGCCTTCAGCCGCTCGACGTCGACGCCCGGCCGCCACTCGGCGAGCCAGCGCCACGTCTCGTCGTCGGCGATGACGATGGCCGTCTTCGCCGCGCACTCGGTCGCCATGTTGGTCAGCGTCGCCCGCTCGTCCATGGAGAGGGTCGCGACACCCGGGCCCGCGAACTCCATCACCCGGTCGAGCGTGGCCTGCGGGCGGGCGTGATTCAGGAGGATGTAGAGCATCAGGTCCTTGGCCGTGACGCCGGGCTGGAGCTTGCCGGTCAGCTCGAAGCGGATCGACTCCGGCACCTCGACCTGGGTGAACCCCTGGTAGATGAGGTCCGCGTACTCGGTGGAACCGACGCCCCAGGCGAGAGCGTTGTTGACGCCACCCATGCAGGTGTGGCTGTCCGTCGCCTGGATGAAGTCGCCGGGCTCGATCAGCTCCTCGCGGGCCACCTCGTGGCAGATGCCCGGAGAGACACCGTTCTGGGCCGAGAAGTTGCGCACCCCGGTGTGGGCCTGGAACTCGCGCTGGAGCTGGCGCAGGGTCTCGATCTTGTCGAGGAAGACGCGCATCTTCGGCACCTCGTCGGCGTAGATGAGGTGGTCCTCGAAGACGGCGAGCTTTGCCGGGTTCTTGACCTTGTAGTCCGGCCCGTACTCCTGCTCCAGGAAGTAGTGCACCTGGGCGGTGGTGAACTCGTGGGAGTAGCCGCCGTCCACCGCCACCACCACGGCGTCGCCGGGCTTGACGTAGACCGGGCCGTCGCCAAGCATGTGGCGGGCGAGGATCTTCTCCGCCATGGTCATGGGCCGCGGGCCGGTGTGCGGCTTCGGCAGCTCGATCTCGCCGGCGGCCAGCGCCTTCGAGAAGGGGAACAGGCCGCCCTGGCGGATGACGATCTGGGTGATCGGGTCCCAGCCGTCGCAGAACTCTTCGAGCGGGATGCCCTCTCCCGCCTGGAGCCGGCGGATCACCTCGTGGTCGCCCATCAGCACGCCCTGGGAGATGTTGTTGCGGGCGTGGATGGGAGCGAAGGAAGCGGCGATGGCGATGCGGATGCCCGACCACTTCTCGGCCTGCACGGCGGTCTCGCGGGAGCTGCCCACGCCCTTGCGGAAGCCGGAGACGATGACCTCGAAGTTGCCATTGATCAGCGCGTCGCGCTCGAACAGGCGTTTGCCGTCGACGATCAGGCCGGCGTAGGCATCGCGGGCGATGTCCTCCGGCCGGTGGCTGAAGCAGACCCAGGCCGGCGTCATGGCGTCCGTGTTGATGTCGTCCAGCAGGTCCTCGACCTTGAGATCCTCCATCCGGAGATCGAGCTCGCCCTTGAGCTGGCGGCGGATCAGGTCCGGGTCCTTGGTGAGGAACAGCACCCGCTTGCCAGGGGTCAGCCGAAGGGTCTCGGGAGGCTTCATCGGGGGCTCTCCTCTGCACTTGGAAGGTGAAGGGCTCGCCCGGCCCGGTGACAGGCCAGTGACGAGACGCCGACATTGTATCCAAACCAAGGAGAGGAGGGGGACTATTCTCCTGCCGGTTCCTCGGCTTGGTGAAGCTTCAGCAGCCGTTGCTGAACCTTCACCGGCCGTTGGTGAAGCTTCACCAGTCGTTGGTGAGCCTTCACCGGCCGTTGGTGAAGCTTCACCAGTCATTGGTGGACGTTCACCGGTCGTTGGTGAAGCTTCACCAGTCATTGGTGGACGTTCACCGGTCGTTGGTGGAGCTTCACCAGTCGTTGGTGGACGTTCACCGGTCGTTGGTGAGCCTTCACCGGTCATTGGTGGAGCTTCACCAGTCATTGGTGGACGTTCACCAGTCGTTGCTGAACCTTCACCGGCCGTTGCTGAACCTTCACCGGCGTCTCTTGTTACAGTAGCCGTGCCTGTTCTTGCGCGCCTGAGGCGCTCCGGAGGAATCATGGCCGACCTGATGACCGAGCTCTTGTTCGAGATTACCGTGACCATGGAGCCACCCCAGGTCGTCGGCCCCACGCCCAATGGGGACCGCCGGGTTCGCCTGATCACCGGCGGGAGCTTCGCGGGGCCGAAGCTCCAGGGCGAGGTCCTTCCCGGGGGCGGGGACTGGCTCCTGTTGCGACCGGACGGTGCCCGGACCCTCGACGTTCGGTTGACGCTGCGTACCGAGGAAGGCCAGCTCATCTATGTCGTCTCCCGCGGCATCCTGCACATCTCTCCCGAGAGCTACCAGCGCCTTGCGGAGGGAGGGGAGGTCGATCCGGCCGAGTACTACTTCCGCACCACGCCGCTCTTCGAAACGGCCTCGGAGAGCCTCGACTGGCTGAACCGCGTCGTGGCCGTGACCCGCGGAAGGATGACCAAGACGACGGTGGTGCAGACGGTGTACGCCGTCCTTTAGGTAGAGGTCTTGATTCTCTGGGCCGTGTGATGGGCGAGAGCCATGATGGTGACCATCGGGTTGACGCCGGAGGAGGAGGGGAAGGCGCTGCCGTCGCCGATGTAGAGGCCGCGCACGCCGAAAACCTGGCCGTTCTCGTCGCACACCGCGGTACGCCGGTCGCTCCCCATACGGCAGGTACCCATCTGGTGGGCGCTGAAGATGGGCGAGCGGTTGCGGTCCTGCGGACTGGTGGCGAGCCGGTCGCAGAAAGCGTCGATCGCCGCCGGAGAGAGGCCGGCGCCCCGCTTGAGCTGGTGCGGCCGGCTGTGCAGGGCCAGCAGCTCCAGGGCGCCGGCGGCCCAGTGCAGGCGCGCCGCCGCCGCCATTCCCTGCCGCAAGTGCGCGTGGGCCTCGGGGTCCGGCCGGTACTCGACGATCGGCCGCCCGTCCCGCCCGGCGCGCACCCGGCCGCCCGTCCTATCGCGCACCAGAACGACCCAGGAGGCCTTGTGCGCGCTCTTCTGCATTTCTTCCCGGTGCCCTCTCGCCCCATGCCACGGTGTCGCGAGCGCCAGCAGACCGGGGTGAGCCGGCACAGCTTCCAGGCGGAATCCATAAAAGCCGGAGAGACGGCTGAAGTCCTCGCACAGCACGCTCTGCGGCGGGCCTTTCCAGGACTCGATGAGCTGCTCATAGGTGCCGGCCACGGAGGTGGCGGGGTGGAGATACAGGTGGTGCCCCAGCGCCGGCAGGTCGAGGCCGGAGCGCAGCAGGAGAGCCGGCGAATGGATGCTCCCGGCGGCGGCGACTACGGTGGGAGACGTGATTCGCACCGGGTGCCTCGCGCCGGTTCCCTCCTCGATAGCGATCGCCTCGACGCCGGTCACCTGCCCGTTCTGCCAAAGGATCCGCTCGGCGCTGCAGCGGACGACGATCTGCGCGGCGCCGTCCCGTTGGGCGTCGGCGAGCCAGGTGACGGCCGCAGACTGCTTGGCGCCGAGCCGGCAACCGAAGGTGCAGTAGCCGCACTGCTCCGGATCGCACCCCCGCGCGTTGCGGGCCAGCAGCGTCCAGCGGTGGCCGAGAGCCTCGCAGGCGTCCCGCAGCGTCGCGTTGTTGGGGTTGATCCAGGTCTCAGCCGTCCCGGCGTGGAGCCGCTCCAGGACCGCCGCCATCGATTCCGTGAAGCTCTCCTGGAGAAAGTGGCGGCACCCCGAGCGCTCGGCCCACTCGGCCCGCACCTCGTCCGGCAGGGGAAGCGAGGTCTGCCAGTTGATCGTGGTGCCGCCGCCCAGGGCGCCCCCGGCGAGGATGGCCATCCCCAAGTCGTTGCTGGCCGAGAGGCCGGAGTCGAGATAGAGGTTCTGGAGACCCGGCAGCTCGCGCTGGTCGAAGTCGGGGGCCTGGAGGCCGGCGCCGGCCTCGAGAACGATCACCTTGCGTCCAGCCGCGGCGAGCTCGGCCGCCACCACCGCTCCACCGGCTCCAGAGCCGATTACGCAGACATCGCAGTCGAAGCGGGCCGGCGCAGCGACCGGCGTCAGTCGCAGGGCCGGCGGACTTGCCGGAGACCGCGGCGAGGACGTGTAGCCGATGGCCGGCCAGGTCGGGTTCTCGCCGCCGACGTCGAGAAGAGAGTAGAAGAGGAATGTGGCCAGCCGCTTGAGGGCCTGGAAGCCGGTGCGAAGGAGCGGCAGTCGGCTGTTGGACATGGCCAGGAGGAAGCGCTCGGCTTCCTCTTGGGTGAGATCGGTAAACCGTCGCGCCCGGCCGGTCAGCAGAAGGGGGAGGACGGGAGTCCCGAGCAGTCCCAGAAGCCGGCGCAGCTCCGCCTGTTTATCGGCGCCGAGAGCCGCGATCGTCTCCTCCATCGCCACCGGCACCTTCAAGGCGGCGGCGTCCAGCGCGAAGAGCCGCGGATCATCCCCTTCCTGGGGAGCCAGGACGGGAAGGAATGCAGTGCCGACGGACTGGAGTGTCCGTCGCTCCGCCGCGGAGAGAAGGGCCATGCGAGGACGATCCCACGAACGGAGGGGGCTGTCAAAAGCCTGGATCTGATATAAGCCCTCCCATGGCCAGCGATCCCTCCGGCAACCTCTATGAGAACGTCGTGGGCCGCCCTTTGGGACCGCAGGCTGGCGCTTTGCCGCCGCCTCGCAGCTCGGCTTCCGTAGTTCTCTGGCGGCGCCTGGAAGGCGGCGGCGCGGGGGACTTCGAGGTGTTCTGGGTGAAACGCTCCGAGCAGCTTGCCTTCATGGGCGGCTGGCACGCGTTCCCGGGCGGCGGAATGTCGCGGTCCGACGCGGGCCTCCCGGTCTTCGGCGAGCCACAGCTCGCTTCGGAGGCGCCCTTGGCCGCGGCGCCCGACCCCGAGGCTCCAGGTCCGGATCTCGTGCCGGGCCTCCTCGCCTGTGCCCTGCGCGAGCTGTTCGAGGAGACGGGGATTCTGCTGTCCACCCCGGCTGTCGATCCCGAGGAGCTGCCGGAGATGCGCCGCGCCCTGCTCGCGGGCGAGCGCACCTTCGACGACATCCTCAAGTCCCTGGACGTGAAGCTCGCGGCCTCGTCCCTGGTCTATGCCGGCCGCTGGGTGACGCCGCCCTTCGCACCCGTGCGCTTCGACAACCGCTTCTTCCTCTTGGAGTGGCCGCCGGACACCTCGGCTCAGCCGGCAGTCGTCGAGGGCGAGCTCGCACATGGCGCGTGGATCCTCGCCGCCGAGGCCTGGGAGGCGTGGCGGCGAGGCAGCGTACTCGCGGCCCCGCCCATCCTCCACGTTCTGGAGGTCCTCACCCAGGATGGACCGGTCCGCGGCCTCGAGCGCCTGCGCAGCCCTGCCGAGACTTACCTCGGCCCCATGCGCCGGGTGGAGATGCGCCCCGGAGTGTTGATGTTTCCCCTCCTCACCTACACGCTCCCTCCGGCGGCGACCACCAACGCCTACCTGCTGGGGCTCCACGAATGCGTGCTCATCGACCCCGGAGCCTCCTCCGAGCCGGAGCTCGACCGCCTGGAAAGGGCGATCGCCGCCGCCCGTGAGCGATTCGGCCGCAAGGTCACGGCGATCTGGCTCACCCACCATCACCCGGACCACGTGGGCGGCGTCGAGCGGCTCCGAGCCCTGCTCGGCGTGCCGGTGCTGGCTCATCCGCTGACGGCGGAGCGGCTCGCCGGACGGGGAATCAAGGTCGACGGCGAGCTTCTGGACGGCCAGCAGATCGTGCTTGGCGGGGATTTTTCAATCCAGGTCATCCACACGCCGGGGCATGCCCGAGGGCACCTCTGTTTCCTGGAGGAGGAGCAGGGCTCGCTGCTTTGCGGCGACATGGTTTCGGGAGTGAGCATGATCGTCGTCGATCCCCCCGAGGGGGACATGGACGACTACCTGGGCTCGCTCGCCAAGCTGGCGACCCTGCGCCCCGAGACGCTCTTTCCCGGCCACGGCCCGGCGATCAAGAACGCGGGCGCCAAGCTGCGCGAGTACATCAGGCACCGGGTCTGGCGCGAGGAGCGCATCCTGGAAGCCTGGAACGCGGGCTTGCAAGATCCCGCCGCGATGCTCCCCACGGTCTACGACGACGTGCCGCCCCAGGCCTGGCCGCTCGCCCAGCGCCAGATCCTGGCCCATCTGGACCGCCTGCGGAAACAGGGGCGGATCGGGTAGATCCGGCCCTTCAGGCACGAGAGATGCAGGAGGGTGCTTGGCGCGCGGCGAAATAAGGGGATGCCCAGCCCCGTTATTCCTTCACGCAGCCAAGACGCTCCGCGCCGAGGCGCAGGGATCTCTGAAAATCAACCCCGGCATTGTTTCAAATGCCATTGACCGAGCCGAGGACAACCAATGATTCCCAACATCAAGGCGTTTGCAGTCGCAGCCAGCTTGATGGCACCAATGCTCCTTCCGGCTGGAGCGGCGGCCCAGGGCCCTCCCGGCCAGAATCCTCCCCAGGGTCAGCCCACCACCACGGCGCCGACGACGCCGCAGCCCTCCCAGACACAGCAGGTCACGCCGCCGCAGGACGCCGCCAAGGCCCAGGCGCAGGGCCAGGCCCAGACCCAGGCGACGCCTCCCCCGGCCGCTCCCGAGAAGAAGATCGTCACCCCTGAAGAGGCCGGCCTCTCCTTCGCGCCGCCTCAGGGCTGGAAGCAGGGCGATCCGAAGGGCTTCAATGTGCCGGGCAACATCTGCTGCGCCTGGTCGCCGGACAACGTCGCGTCGGTCGTCGTCTTCGTCCAGACCGTGGGCCAGCCCTACAGCCCGCGGGTGCTGCTCGAGCAGAGCGCGCAGGCGCTGGAGAAGGGCCTGGGCGCCGAGGTGAAGACCAAGGACGTCATCGACGTCGCCGGCATGCGCGGCTTCTCGCTGGTGGTGACCGGCAACGGCAACGGCGCCGCCATCGACGGCAAGGGCACCGTGCGCACCACGCAGCACTGGATCGCCATTCCCCGCGACAAGGACATCGTCATCTTCCTGATGAACTCGCCCGACGCCGACTACGCGAAGAACGACCAGGTGCTTCAGGGCGTCATCAACACCCTCAAGGTCACCGGCCAGCAGTCGCCAGAGCAAAAGGCCGCCAAGTAAAACCTTGCCCTGCCGGCGTCGTATCCTCAAGGTCTCCCGGCCCTCCGCCGGGAGCCCCGAGGAGGACGACCATGCCATCCCGCCGCTTCACCCCGAGCTTCCTGCTGCTTCTGCTGCTCCTCGCTCCCTCCTGGGTACGCGCGGAGGAGACTCCCGATTCCATCCGCGCCGCCGGCCACTGGGAAGGGGAGATCAAGCTGCCTCAGGACGCCGGCCAGATTCAGGTGATGATCGACCTCGTGCGCGAGGGCGGCGCCTGGACGGGCACCATCGACATCCCGATGCAGGGTGCCAAGGCCCTGCCGCTGGAGGAAATCACCGTCCAGGAGGACAAGGTCCACTTCAAGATCAAGGGCATACCCGGCACGCCCACGTTCGACGGCACGCTGGCCGCCGCGCCCGCCTCGTCCATCGTGGGTACCTTCACGCAGGGCGGCGCCTCGCTGCCTTTCCGGCTGGGACGAGACGCGGTTGTGAGGCCCGTCCGCCCGCAGGAGCCGAAACCTCCATTCCCCTACACCGCCGAGGAGGTCACCTACACCAACGGCACCGTCAAGCTCGCCGGCACCCTGACCCTGCCGCCGGGCGACGGCCCCTTCCCGGCCGTGGTGATGATTACCGGCAGCGGCGCCCAGGACCGCGACGAGACCCTCCTCGGCCACAAGCCCTTCCTGGTTCTCGCCGACCATCTGAGCCGCCACGGCATCGCCGTGCTGCGGGCGGACGATCGCGGCGTGGGCGGCTCGACGGGCAGTGTGTCCGACTCCACCTCCGCCGACTTCGCCCAGGACGCCCTGGCCGGCGTTCGGTTCCTCAAGACGCATTCGAAGATCGCGGGCGACCGGATCGGGCTCATCGGCCACAGCGAGGGTGGCGTCGTGGGGCCGCTCGCCGCCAGCCAGTCGAGCGACGTGGCCTTCGTCGTCATGCTCGCGGGCACGGGCGTTCCCGGTCCCGAGGTTCTCGTCCTCCAGAGCGAGCGCATGGCCCGCGCCGACGGCACGCCCGAAGAGAAGATCCACAAGGAGTCGGCGTCGATACGACGGATGATCGACGTGGTCCGTACGGAGAACGACCCCGCCGCCCGTGAGAGGAAGCTGCGGGAAGCGGCCCGGGAGGACGCGGCGACGCTGACGGCGGACGAGCTCAAGGCGGCGGGCGGCACCGACGCCTTGGTCGGAAACGCGGTCAAGACCTTCAACAGCCCCTGGTTCCGCTACTTCCTCGCCTACGATCCACGGCCGGCCCTGCGCAAGGTGAAGGTGCCGGTGCTGGCCCTCAATGGTGAGCTCGACCTGCAGGTAATTCCGGACCAGAACCTGCCGGAGATCGAGAAGGCCTTCAAGGAAGGCGGCAACAAGGACTTCACCCTCAAGCGACTGCCCGGGCTCAATCATCTGTTTCAGCCGGCGAAGACGGGCAGCCCCACCGAGTACGCGAAGATCGAGACCACCATGGACCCGCTGGTGCTGGATACGGTCACACAGTGGATCACCGAGCGGTTCATAGCGCCCAAGGCCGCGGCACGCCAGTAAAGCCTCGGAGTCTGGCGCGGCCCTCCCAGGCGTGGGATGATCGCGCCAGACTCTCCCTTGACCTTCGCGCGAGGAAATCCCGAATGCACCGGAATCCGAGAATCCGCTTCACCGCCGCGTCCCTCTGCCTGCTGATCGCCCTGCCGGCCGGCGTCAGGCCAACCGCCGCCGCCGAGACGCCCCCGCTCACCCTGGAGCGGATCATGGCCGATCCCGACTGGATCGGGAATCCGCCGGAGAACGCCTACTGGGCGGACGACGGCCTCTCCCTCTACTACGAGCGCGAGCGCGACGGCGAAGGCAAGAATCCCAAGGACCTCTACCGCCTCGATCTCACCGGCGGCCAGACGGTGAAGATCGAGCCCGCGGACCGTGGCACGGTGGACGCCCCCGGCGGCGACCGCAGCCGCGACCGCAAGTGGAAGACCTACGCCCGCGAGGGCGACATCTTCCTCAAGGATCTGACGACCGGCGCCGTCCATCAGATCACCCGCTCGGCGGAGAGGGAGGGCGATCCCCACTTCCTGGCCGACGGCCAGCGCATCGCCTTCCGCCGGGGCGCCGCGGTCCTCGTCTACGACCCCGCTTCGGGACTCATCTCCCAGCCGGCCGAGATCCGGCTGGACAAGGACCCGGCCGACAAGGACGAGCCCACCTACCTCGCCGCCGAGCAGACCCGCCTCTTCGACGTCATCCGCCAGAAGCAGGAGAAGGAGAAGCGGGATCTGACCGAGGACCGCGCGCGACAGAAGGCCGATCCCACCCGGCCGCCTCTCCCCTGGTACTTCGGCAAGAAGGTCACGATCGAGGAGGTCCGACTGTCCCCCGCCGGCAACTGGCTCGCCGTGGTCACCGCGCCCAAGCGCGACGACCAGCTCAAGCCTTCCAAGATGCCGGGCTACGTCACCGAGAGCGGCGAGGTGGAGACCAAGGACGTGCGGTCCAAGGTGGGCACCGAGGGACCCAATCCCCATTCCGTCACCCTCCTCGACCTCGCGAAACACCGACGGATCGACCTCGACCTCAGCGGTCTGCCCGGCATCAAGGACGATCCCCTGAAGTCCCTGAAGGACGCCGCCAAGGCCCGCCGCGAAGCGGAGAAGGCGAAGCGGAAGGCCGAGGCTTCCAAGGACGCCGACGCCGACGAGAAGGACAAGGCGGCCCAGGACGAAAAAACCGAGAAAACCGAGAAGACCGAGAAGGCCAAGGACGAGGCCACCCAGGAAGAGGAGAAGGGGAAGGACAAGGACGCCAAAAAGCTGGCCGCCAAGGCCGCGGCCAAGAAGGGTACGGAGGAGGACGGCAAGGGCGCGGACAAAGAGAAGGAGAAGGACAAGGACGCGAAGCGCGAGCCGCGCCCCGTCGAGGTGCAGGCCCTCACCTGGTCGGACGACGGCAGCAAGCTCGCCGTCATGCTGCTCTCCTACGACAACAAGGACCGCTGGATCGCCACCTGGGACGCCGCCAGCCGCAAGCTCACCCCCCGCCACCGGCTGACCGATCCGGCATGGATCAACTGGGACTTCAACGTCCAGGGCTGGCTGAAGGACAACGAAACCCTGTACTTCCTCTCCGAGGAGGGCGGCTGGTCGCGCCTCTACCTTCTATCGACCAAGACAGGGAAGGTCCGCCCGCTGACGCCCGAGGGGCACTTCGAGGTGAGCGAGCCCGTGCTCAGTTGGGACGGCTCCTCCATCTACTACCAGGCCAACGTCCAGCACCCCGGCAACTACGACGTCTGGCGCGTCGACGTGGCGACAGGCAAGACGGAGCAGCTCACGCACGTGGGCGGTCTGACCAAGTTCGACCTGTCGCCGAGCGAGGACCGGCTCCTCCTCACCCACTCCGGCACCACCCGGCCGGATGAGCTCTACGTTCAGAATATCCAGAACGTTCAGAACGCTCAGTCACCCGCCGAGGCCAAACCCGTCACCCAGACCCGCACGGCCGCGTTCCTGGGCGAGGACTGGTCGGTGCCGGAGGTCGTTCCCATCGCCTCCACCCACGGCGCGCCGGCTCCCGTCTACGCCCGGGTCTACACGCCGAAGGGCTTCGACGCGGCGAAGAAGTACCCCGCGGTGATGTTCGTCCATGGCGCGGGGTACCTCCACAACGTCCATTTCGGCTGGTCGAGCTACTTCCGCGAGTTCATGTTCCACACCCTGCTCACCCGCCACGGCTACGTGGTGATCGACATGGACTACCGCGCCTCCGCCGGCTACGGCCGCGCCTGGCGCACGGCGATCTACCGCCAGATGGGGTATCCCGAGCTCGAGGACCTGCAGGACGGCGTCGCCTGGCTGGTGGCGCACAAGAACGTGGACGCCCAGCGGGTGGGTGTCTACGGCGGCTCCTACGGCGGCTTCATGACCTACATGGCCCTCTTCCGCGCGCCCGACCTCTTCGCCGCCGGGGCCGCCCTGCGCCCCGTCTCTGACTGGACCTACTACAACGACCAGTACACCTCGGGCATCCTCAACCGGCCGGAGGACGACCCCGACTCGTACACGAAGAGCTCGCCCATCGAGTACGTGGCGGGGTTGAGCAAGCCGCTGCTGATCTGCGACGGCATGCAGGACGACAACGTCTTCTTCCAGGACAACGTCCGCCTGGTGCAGCGGCTCATCGAGCTGAAGAAGGAGAACTTCGAGATCGCCATCTACCCCGTGGAGAGCCACGGCTTCGTCCAGCCCACGAGCTGGCTCGACGAGTACCGGCGGATCTTCAAGCTGTTCGAGCGGTATCTGAAGTAGGGGCGGTGTAAGATCTCGCCATCGGTATGCATGGAGATCCGCCCCCCCCGCCCAGTCCGGCGCCGGCGTTCACCGCCTACGCCGAAGCCGACGACGCCCGGATCAGCGACGCGACGCTGATCGGCCGCACGGCGGCGGGAGACCGTGCCGCCTTCGAGCGGCTCGTCCGGCGTCATCAGGCCGCCGTCCTGCGCTTCTCCCGTGCCCTGGCGCACGATGAGACGGACGCCGAGATGGCCCTCCAGGAAACCTTCCTCGCCGCCTGGCGGGCCGCCGGTCGTTTTCGCTACGACGCCTCGGCCCGTACCTGGCTGCTGTCCATCGCCCGCCACGCCATCTATCGCCGCCACCGGCGCTGGGCGGACGATCCGTCGCCCTTCGTGTCCCTGCGCGAGCAGGGAAGGGCCGCCGGCTGGGGAATCGAGGACGAGGGGTTCGTCGATCGCCTGCTGGACGCCGAGGCGCTGGCCGGCGTCCTGGCCTCGCTCTCTCCCGAGGACCGCGAGATGCTCATCCTGCGCGAGCTCGAGGGGCTTTCCCCCGACGACGCCGCGAGCGTCGCCGGCCTCGCCGAGGGCACGGCCCGGAACCGGCTGCACCGTGCCCGGCTGCGGCTGATGACGAAGCTGCGGGAGGAGGATGGCGGCGGTGAGGACCGCAGCGATCGAACCGACCGGATCTTGGCCGGCCTCCACTGCGGCGAGGTGCTGGCCGAGCTCACGGCGTTCCTCGACGGCGGCCTGCCGGCCGACCGGGCGCGGCGCATTCAGGAACACGTGAAGGACTGCGAGGACTGCGAGCGCTTCGGCAGCGAGTTCTACGCCGCGGTTTTCGCCCTGCGGGAGATCCTGCGCGAGCCCGAGCGCGACGAGGCGGTCGAAAAGCGCCTGCTGGACCGCCTGCACGCCGAGATCGATGCGACGACCGCGAAGGCGGCCGGGGCAGATTGAGCGCCGCGCTCCGCATCCGTCCGGGCGGCACGGAGGCAGGCGACGCGGCCGCGATCGTCGACTTCCAACTCCGCATGGCCCGCGAGACCGAGGGCCTGGAGCTCGACCGCGCGACCGTCGTCCGAGGCGTGGCCGCCGTCCTCGCCGATCCCGCAAGGGGATGCTACTGGATGGCCGAGCGCGAAGGCGACACCGGCCGGATCGTCGGCTCGCTGCTCACCACCTTCGAGTGGAGCGACTGGCGCGACGGCACGGTGCTCTGGATCCAGTCCGTCTATGTCGTCCCCGAGGAGCGGGGCCGCGGCGTCTATCGCGCCCTCTACGAGCACCTCAAGCGCCGTGTCGAGGCGGATCCCGCTCTCATGGGGCTCCGGCTCTACGTGGACAAGCGCAACGCCGCCGCCCAGGGCGTTTACGAGCGGCTCGGCATGAGCCGCGAGCACTATGAGCTGTTCGAGTGGTTGAAGTAGATCCGCTCGTCGCGCACTTCCAGATACCCGTTCTGCACCGCCCACACGAACACCCGCTCCATCCGCACGCGGATGGCGAAGGTTACCTGGCTGTAGCCGAGATGGCCGGCCACGGCGCGAATGAGATCGCTCTGCTCGCGCTCGCCGCTCCGCAGCAGCGTCTGCGCCGTGAGCACGAGGAACTGGTAGTCGTAGCGGCCGAAGGTCGGCGTGGCGCCGGCGAGCAGATCGCCCTCGCGGGCCACGATACGCCGGGCGAGCGCGATCTCCAGGTGCTTTTCCAGTCGGGCGCGCACGCTCTTGCCGAGCTTCGGCAAGCCCAGGCGCGAGGCCACCCGCGCGATCAGCTCCTCGCGCGGCACCGCTCCGGCTCCCCAGCAGGCTTGGCGGAAGGCGGCGAGGAGAGTCTCGGAGACCGGCTCGTCAGCGCTCATCGCCTCGCCGCCCGGACTGGCCTGGACCAGCCGATGGGCGCCGATCCGGTCGAGGAGGTCGGCCGCCGGCTCGAAGGGGCGCCCTTCGGCGCGCGCCAGCTCGGCCTCGGTGGGCACCAGCTCGCCGTGCATGGCACGGGCGAGGACGGTACGCCACAGCTTGTGCTCGCGCTCGCTGGCCATCGCGACCCGCCGCTCCATCTCGTCGGCGAAGACGAACAGCTCCTCCATGCGCCGCACGATCTCGTGCTGCTCGGCGAGGGGCGGCGCGGGCACCGGCAGGGTGAGCAGCCGCGAGACGTTGATATTCGACTGGCTGACGCAGTCGGTGCGCACCGTTCGCGCCCAGCGCCGGCCCCACGGCGAGTTGATCCAGCCGCAGAGGTACTGGCTCGCGAGCAGCCGTTCATCGCACTCGATGCGCACCAGATAGGAGGCGAAGACCGCCGCGAGGTCGAGATCGTAGACCGCAGCCTTGCCCACCAGCTCCGGGCTGTTGGTGCGATTGAACAGGATGTCGCCCCGCCGCACCCGGTAGGCTTCCGTCTCCGCCGGCTTGAGCGCCACGTACTTGAGGTCGGAGGCGTCGATGCGCCCTTCCTGGATGTTGCCCATGCGCAACATCGGCAGGCCGCTCCTGGCATCGCGGTCGGCCTTGACCGACAGGCCGTACTGGGCGCGGCGGATGAGATCGTGGAGCGCCAGCACGCACCAGCCCTCGGGCACCTCGGGAGCTTCCAGCGGCTCCGGCGCCTCCCAGCTCGTGGACGCGAGGTTCTTCGGCCGGCGCGGCGCCCGGCGATCGAAAGCCTCGGCGTCGTGGCAGGCCAGCCGGTACTCCTCACGGCGCGACGTGAAGATCCCGGGAAGCAGGCCGGAGAGGGGATCGAGATCCCGCCGCCCGGCGCGCCAGTCCTCCGTCAGCCGGCCCGAGTAGCCCGCGGCGAGCACCGACTGGCGGAAACGGCGGTGGATCTCCGGCACCCGTCCCAGGCTTTCCTGTACTCTCTGCACCCGCGCCAGCAGCTCCCGCGACGTCTCGACGATCCGCTCCTGTTCGGCGCGCGGCGGCAGGGGAATGATCACTCCGGAAAGGAAGCTTGAAAAGTTGAGGTTGCGGATGTTCGTCGTCTGCGTCTGGTACTCGTCGAAGCCGCCGCTCAGATAGAGGTACTGGAGGGCGAGGTGGACGTAGAACGGATCGACGTCGGGATGAAGCCGCATCTGGCGGCAAAAATTGTTGCAAATGAGGGGCGCGTCGGCGCGCAGGAGGGCTTCCTCGTCGATCACCAGGGTGCGGCCCACGGGCTGGCCGGCGCCGCCGCCCGAGATCTCCACCACCAGGTCGCCCGCCGCCAGTTGGCGCTTGGCGAGGCTCGAACGCTTGATGGCACGCAACGCGGCCGTGGCTCCCTTGGCGCGGTGCCAGTCGCGGAACTCGGTGCCGCGCAGGACCCGCACCAGCACCAACTCGGGGTCCCTCTCCACGGCGTCGGGCGCCTCGCCCCAATCGCCGCCCAGGAAATGGATGACGATCTCTTCCAGGGTGGCTTCCGCCCAGCCTTCCGGCAGCTCGCCTTCGCGCCGGCCGATCTCCCAATCGGAGACCGCGCTCGTCACGAGCCACCCTGCAGCACTCGCGGCCGTTTCGGCTCCGCGTCGTCTTCGAGCAGCAGCAGGATGGAAGAGAGCTCCGCGACGGCCTTGCGCAGCTCGGTGATCGCCTCCGTCGCCAGCTCCTCGGGCTCGGGCAGCTCGTCGTCCAGCGACTCCTCCTTCAGCCACTTGAGGCCGTCGATCTTGAAGTCGCGGGCGCGAACCTCGGCGATGGAGACCGGGCGCCAGCGGTCCTCCTTCGAATCCGCGGCCGAGCGCCGGGAGCCGCCGAGAGGATCGCGGCCGTAGCACTCCTCGAAGGCGCGCAGGTGGTCCTGCGTCAGCGGCCGGTCCTTCTTGGTGATGCGCGGCACGTTGGTGCGGGCGTCGTAGACCCACACCGTCTCCGTGGGCTGCCCCTTGGTGAAGAAGACGACGTTGGTCTTGGTGCCGGCGCTGTAAGGCGTGAACGTGCCGTTGGGCAGGCGCAGCACGGTGTGCAGGTTGCAATCGTGGGTGAGCTGCCGGAACACCTCCCCGGCCTGGTCGGCGAACAGGCAGTTGTCGGGCACGATCACCGCCGCGCGGCCGCCGGGCTTCAGCAAGGTCATCACGTGCTGCAGAAAATTGAGCTGCTTGTTCGACGTCTTCACCGCCAGGTCGGCGCGCTCCGGGGCCTGGTTGGCCCCTTTGTTGCCGAACGGCGGATTGGTGAGCACCACGTCGAACCGCCGCTCGCCGGGAAGCAGGTCGATCGAATCGCCCTGCTTGATCTCCGGCTCCAGCTCGTGCAGAAAAAGGTTCATCAAGGCCAGCCGCCGCGGCCGGTCCACCAGCTCCTGCCCGAAGTACGTGCCGCGCCGCACCCGGTTGAGCAGCTCCGGATCGCGCGCAACCTCCCGGCATTCGGCCAGCAACCACTCGTAGGCCACGACCAGGAAACCGCCCGTACCGCAGGCCGGATCGCAGATCGTGAAATCGCCGCTCTCGCGCGGGTCCGGCCGCACGCAGCGCACGATGGACTGGATCAGGCGGCGCGGCGTGAAATATTGGCCGGCGCCCTTCTTGCCTTCGCTCGCGGCTTTCTCCAGCAGCCCTTCGAACACCGCCGCCTTGATGTCCACCTCCAGCGCGGTCCACTCCGTCTCGTCGATGAGATCGATCAATCGCTTGAGGTTCGCCGGATTTTTGAAGCGCGACACGGCTTCCTTGAAGATGTCGCCCAGCAGCCCCGGCTGGCGGGCGAGCGTGCTCAACACGCCCTTATAGTGATCGTTGAGCGACGCTTCGTCGGCGCCGGCGAGCACCGGCCACGAGCAGTCGCTCGCCGGGTTGCCGTCCTCCGGCACGGCGATGCGGCTGAGATCGATCCCGCGTTCGTCCGCCATCTTGAGGAAAAGAAGATAGGTGATCTGTTCAATGTAATCACCGTAATCGATACCGTCATGACGCAACGTGTGGCAGAAGCCCCAGAATTTTTGAACGACATCGGTCATCGGCCGGGCCTCATCCCCCTTCTTAAACCTTTGGAGGTGTGGAACGGCTGGGTATCGTAGCGGATCGGTCATGGATATTGAAGAGCGTGTAAAGAAAGGTGAAATGAAAGGTCTCCGGCAAACCGGATGTTTGCGACGGTCGACGCGTGTTCTATTTTGACGCAACAAGCCATCCCGAGGTTCTTCCTTTCGAATCTTTCGACGATTACAAGTCGCCGGCTTGTCCCGCCGCCGGCCAGCCCAGGACCAAACGCCCGGCCCCCGCCCGGGGCAAGCCGGAGGGTCGCGGCGCGGCAATGGTACAGCGCTCCCGGGAAAACTCGAAGAGCGCGCTTGGAAACGGACGCCGGGCGAGGCGTCGTAATCTTCCCCTTAACGTCCCCGGGGTAGCCTACCTGCGCAATCAGTCCCAGAGGCCAAGACATGTCCGACCGGTCCTACATCCCGCTGAAGGTCCCCGCCGTCCTGCTGCACGTCAGCGACGAGCGTTGCGCCGATACCGCCGGCCAGCTCCTGGGCCATCCGCCAGGCCTGCACCAGTTGGGTCCGCGCCTGCTCGCCGTGCTCCCCATTCCCGGCGATCCCGGAGACGTGGAGGAAGCGGTACGCATCGCCCAGCGGCTGCGCCGGCAGGGACCGGCAGGGCTTACGGTCATCGTGTTGCCGGGGGTGGTACGCATCGGCCCGGAGGGAATTACCGCCGAGCCCGAGCCGCTGCTCGACGACCTGGAGCATCAGCGGCCGGCGAGCCTCGCGGGCGGCCAGGTCCATCTCACCGGCCGCGCGGCGAGCCGCCTGGAGTCGCGCTGGAGCGCCGAGCGCTCCGGCACCTGCGAAACGGTGGGGGGCAGCCACATTCCCCTCTTCCAGCTCTCGGGGCCGCGCCCGGACGCCGTTCCCTGGCACACCGCCCGCCTCATGGGCCGTCACCTCGACTACGTGCCGCGGGTGGTCGTGGAGCGGGAGCTGCTGGCTCACGCGGAAGAGCCCGTCCTGCGGGTCGCGGGGCCGCTCGGTTGCGGAAAATCCCGCAGTCTCTGGCACACCCTGGGACCGGGCGCCAACCCGGGCGCGCCGTACCTGTCGATCGCCCTCCGGTCGCCCCGCACGGGGTTCGACCTCGCGGCCGAGGTCTTGCGCGAGCTGCTGCATCTCACCGGTATCCGCGACGGCGGCTACGATCCCTGGCGCGCCCTGGCGCGGCTGGGGCTCGAAGCCTATGGCGAATGGCTGCTGGCCGACCGCGACCGTCCGGAGGGCGTGGACGCCGGCCTGCTCGCCCGCGCCCTGGAGCTGTGGAAGGACGCGACCGGCGCGACTGCGCCCCTGCGCCTCGTCTTCGACGATCTCCAGACCGCCTCCGCCGCCGACCTTCAGCTCCTCGAAGCGCTGACCGCCGATCCGCGAGCCCGGCGCAACGCCCGCATCGTCCTCGCGGGCCGCAAACGGACGCGGGGACCGGCGTCATGGGTCGCCCTGCCCGAGGTCGAGGTGCCTCTGTTCACAGCCGCCCAATCCACCACACTCGCCGCCGGCCTTTTCCGCGGCCTGCTGATGCCCGCCGAGGTGCAGCAGAGATTGGTGGAGACCGCCGCCCGCTGCCCTTTCGCCCTGGAGGAGATCCTGGCACGGATGATCCAGCGGCGGCAGTTACGGCGGCACTACGGCAACTTCTTCTACAGCGGCGGCCGGGACGACGACTTCGAGCCCTCGTTCCGGCTGATCCAGCACCTGGAAGCCGAGGTGAGCGCTCTCGGCGAAGCGACGCCGGCGCGACTGCTGGCGCTCGCCGAGACGCCCGTCCCCGCCCTGGAGCTGGCCTCCGCCTCCCTGTTCCTTGGCGTCGAGGTGAAACCGCACTGGGAAACGCCGTTCCTGGCGGCGGAGATCTTCCACCGCGCGCCCTCCGCCTGGGGGCTGGGCGTCGATCTCGCCTGTCCCGTCTTCGCCCATGCCCTGGCGCAGACGGTGATGCCCGAGGTCGTGCCCAGCCTGCGGCAGGTTCTGGGCGAGCGGCTGGTGGCCGCCAGCGCGCAACCGCGAGCCCTGTGGCAGGCCTACAGCCTCCTTTCCGGCAGTGCCCAGGCCGTGCCGTCCATCCTCGAGCTGGCTCAGGGTGCGGCGAGCGACGCGCCGCCCACCAAGATCCTGGAAGGGCTGAGGCGCGAGCTCGATGCTCACCGCCTGCGGGGCGGCGACACGGCCACCGAGACCCAGCTCCTCTGGATTCTCCTTCCCCTGGCCCGGCGCCTGAACCGCCTGGAAGGCCTGGAGGGGGAGATCGACCGCGCCCTGGAGATCACGGCCGGCGAGCCGCGCAAGTATCTCGCCTTCGCCAGCCTGAAGGCTGAGCTCGACCTGCAGAAGAGCCGTCTCACCGAGAGCGAGGAAACGCTGCGCAAGGCCCTCAAGATGGTGCTGAAGACCGACCCCGCGCGGCAGGCCGTCCTGCTGCTCCAGCTCGGGCAGATCCTCGCCCGGCAGGAGCGCCGCAAGGAGGCCCGCGCCCTCTTCGAGCAGCTCCTCAAGGCCTTTGAGAAGCTGGGCTCCACCCAGCTCGTGGCCACCTGCCTCTTCCACCTCGGCAACGTGGCCCTCCACGAACGGCGCCTGGACGATGCGCTGGCGCTCCATCAGCGGGCCCTCGAAACCCGCCGGCGGGAGCAGAGCCTGAAGACGCTGGGCGCCTCCCTCTCGGCCCTCGGCTCCGTTTCGCTCGCCCAGGGGCGCTTCTCCGAGGCGCTCGCCTTCTATCGCGAGGCGGCCGAGGTTCTGGAGCGGCACGGCGAGGAGGGAGAGGAGAGCTTCGCGCTGATGGGCATCGGCCGTACCTTGAGCCTGCTCGGCGATGCGATGGGTGCCGCCCGCGCCCTGCGCCGCGCGCTCGTCCTGCGCGAGCCCCGCGGCGACGTCATCGGCGAGGCCATCGCCCGCCTGGCGGTGGCCGCCAACTACCTCGACCTCAACAACGTCGACGCCGCCCTGGACGAGGCGCGGCACGCCCACTTCGATTTGAGCCTGCTGCCCGAGCTGTCGCTGCTTGGCGACGCCGAGCAGCTTCTGGGGCGCATCGCCCTGCGCCAGAAGCAGTTCGATGCGGCCACTCACCACCTGGCCACGGCCCTGGAGATCCACCGCCGTCACGGCGACGTCAACGCCGCCCTCGTGGATCAGGGCTGGCAGCTCGAGCAGGCGCTGGTGCAGCGGGACGGCTCGCTGACGGTTCACCTCTGCGCGCAGCTCGACTCCGAGCTCCAGCATCACGATCCGACCCATCACGGCGTCTCGCTGGACTTCCGGCTCTACCGGGGCCTGGAAGGCCTGCGCGGCACCCGCCGGCTCGACGCCGCCGATCCCCTCTACTATCTGAACCGGGCCTACGAGGAGCTGATGCAGAATGCGGCGCCGCTCGAAAGCCAGCTCCGCCACCGCTACCTCTTCTCCATTCCCGAGAACGCCGCCATTCTCGACGCGGCGGCCGCGAAGCGGCTGGTGCCGGTGGGGTGAGAAGGTATGGCCTCCCCCACTGTAGAGACGCCCCGTTCCGGGGGGAACCCCCGGTGGGGGCGTCTCCGAGGCGGCGATAACGCCTGACTCCTCGAAGACTGTCCGCGGGGTACAGGGTCCCTGGATTTGCGGATTTGCCTTGGTGCCGCCGGGACGCCCTTCCGGTTTGAACCGATGTCTCCGATTCGGAGACGCCCCCATCGGGGGTTCCCCCCGAAACGGAGCGTCTCTACAGTGGGGAGGTAAGCTGTGGTGGTAGAGGGGACAGGTCCATCCTCACCCGCCCTCCTTCACCTCCACAACCTCGCCGTCGCTCTTCACCTTCCCCTTGTAGCCGCGCCCCTCTTCCAGGCGCCTCCAGGCCTGCTCGTCGGGGGCGCTGTAGTGGGCAGGCTTGCCCTTGGAGTCCTTGAAGAGGACCTCGTATACCTCCTTGCGGTCCGCTTCGCGCTGCTTCGCGGAGAGGCCGGTGCCGGGCCAGGCGGGATTGAGATCGCCGCCTTCGGCCTTCGCTTCGCGGTCTTTCACCCACTTCTCGATCTCGTAGCGGATGCGCTTACGGTAGACGGGCTGGTCGCGGTAGATCGGCTCCTGGTAGCTCTCCGGGTGGGAGCGGTTCTGATAGACAGGCCGGTCCTCGAAGACATCCTGGAAGTAGCCGTTGCCCAGGTCGCGGTGGCCGGTCTTCACCTTCTGGGTGCCGGTCTGGACCTTCTCGGTGACGGTGCGCGTGCGGGTCCGGGTGCCGGTCTGGATGTGGTCGACGTGGTGGATTTCCCGGGAGCTGCTGAGGATGCGGGCGCCGGCCGGCACCTCTCCTTCCCAGGCCTGCTCGGTGACCGGCTTCTGGACCTCGACGGTGGCCGTCCGCACCCAGTGGTGGCCGGTGACCGTCAGGGTGTCCGCCTTCGGCCGGGCGAGGAAGATCAGCAGCGCGACGATCGCCAACAGGCCCAGGCAGCCGAGGCCCAATCTCTTGCCCCAGCGCCCCTTGCCCGGTGCGACGAGTGGCTGCGGAGCAGGTGCTGCCGGCGGCTCGACCAGCGGGCGATCGACGACCTCGCGGGTCTTGGCGCCGTCGCGGGGCGCGCCGCAGCCGGAGCAGAAGCCGTTGGCCACCGGATTGTCCGCCCCGCAGTAGGGACACATCCAGTCCGCCCCCGCCTGCGCCTTCTTCAGGGCCTCGGCGTCGGTGACCTCCGGCGCCTCCTCCGGCAGGTAGAACTTGACGTCCGCTCCCCGAGGACTGCCGCAACCGCCGCAGTACTTCTCCGGACCACGGTTTCCTTTCCGGCCGCAGGCCGGGCAATCCCACACCCCTTCGCGGATGGCCATGATGAAGCTCCAGTAGTGCTGGTTCGAAGGAGATGGTACCTGATTTGTGGCCCGCCGCGAGGGTCCGGCGTCGGGGCTCCTCGGCTGGGGAGCGGGACCCTTGGGTCGAGCTGCGCGACCCGTGGGTCAAGAGTCGCGACCCGTGGTGAGGGGATCAGCGGCTTCCGAGGAGGGCTTGCAACCGGGCGACCTCGGCCTTGGCGGCAGCGGCGTCGGCCTCCGCGGCGTCGGCACGCTGGCTCTCGGCCTCTGCGCGTTGGCGCTCGGCTTCGGCGAGCTGGCTCGCGACCTCTGCGCGTTGGCTCGCGACCTCTGCGAGCTGGCGCTCGGCTTCGGCACTCTGGCGCTCGGCCTCTGCGCGTTCGTCCGAAGTCGGCACCAGCCGCCCATCCCTGTCGAAGAGCCGGACCCAGGTGTTCTCGTCCCGACGGTAGATGCCGTGCCACAGGCCGAGCTTCAGGCCGAGACGCTCGCTCCACAAGCGGCCCTTGGCATTGGGCGCGATCGGCTGATAGACCGCGCCAGTCAGGCGAAAGCCCTCAAGCTTCCCCTGGTAGGGGTCCTGGAGAAAGTATTCCGGAGTCCGAAAAACTCGGGCGTAGAGATCCTTCTTGACGGTGCGATCGGTCCTGGCCGTCGAGGGGGAGAGCAGTTCCACGATGACCTCGGGATAGCGCCCCTCCTCCCACACCACCCAGCACTTCTGGCCGCTCCTGGCCTCCACGCCCCCGACGTAGAAAATGTCTGGACCCCGGTAGTGGCGGCGGTCGTTGATATCCGCCGCGATCGCGTGCGCCTGCTCATAGGAGTAGTAGACGAACATGTTGCCGCCGACGAAGTAGTCGTTGCGGCCTCGCTCCGTCATGGCCTGCTCGACCAACTCTGTGAACAGACTGATCTGGTTGACGTGCCAGTGGGTCTCCAAGGGCTCCCCGTCGCTGTAGACGAGCTCGAAGGGAAGGGGCGCGAGCGCTGCGGCGGCTTGCTGGCTCATGAGGGGCTCCCGTTCGGAGTCGTTCTTTCTCGCGACTTTATCCCAAGGGACAGGGATTGGAAAGGCAGCGACTCTCCGAGGTCAAGGATAGCACGGGGTCCCGAGACGCACTCTCGCCGCGATATCCTCTCCTCCATGATTTCCGATCCCTACGCCACCCACACCGTCTTCAATCAGCCCCCGCCCTTCGAGGACGTCGACCTCTTCACCACAGATCACGCGCTCGCCGAGGCGCTACGGCGCGAGGGGGCTGAGTGGGCCGATGATCGGGCTCGTGCGTTCGGGGAGATCGTGGGACGGCGGGAGACGATCGCGTGGGGCTTTCAGGCCAACGAGCATCCGCCGGCGCTGCGGGCGTTCGACCGGGTGGGCCGGCGGATCGATGAGGTGGAGTTTCATCCGGCTTGGCACTCGCTGCTGGGGCTCGGTGTCGCGAACGGGCTCCATGCCATGCCGTGGAAGGAGCCGCGGGCCGGCGCTCATGCGGCCCGCGCCGCGATGTTCATGCTCCTCGCCGAGGTGGAGGCCGGGGTGGGATGCCCGCTCTCCATGACCTACTCGGCGGTGCCCGCCCTGCGCCACCAGCCGGAGCTGGCCGCGGAGTGGGAAGCGCGATTGACGTCGACGGTCTATGACCCGCGGTTGATTCCATCGAGCCAGAAGGCCGGCACCCTGTGCGGCATGGCGATGACGGAGAAGCAGGGCGGCTCGGACGTTCGCGCCAACACCACGCAGGCGCGGCCGATCGGTACGGATGGCGAGTACGAGCTCACGGGCCACAAATGGTTCTGCTCGGCTCCGATGTGCGACGCCTTCCTGGTGCTGGCGCAGGCGCCCGGCGGCCTCTCGTGCTTTCTCCTCCCCCGCTTCACGCCGGACGGCGAACGCAACCGCTTCCACATCCAGCGGCTCAAGGACAAGCTCGGCAACCGCTCCAACGCCTCCAGCGAGATCGAGCTCTCCGCCGCCTGGGCGCGGCGCGTGGGCGAGGAGGGGCGCGGCGTGCCCACCATCCTGGAAATGGTCAATCACACCCGGCTCGACTGCGTCATCGGCTCAGCGGCCGGCATGCGCTGGGGCACGGCGCGCGCCCTTCATCACGCCCGCCATCGCAGCGCCTTCGGCAAGCCGCTCATCGAGCAGCCGCTGATGCGCAACGTGCTGGCCGACCTCTCCCTGGAGTCGGAGGCGGCGACGGTCGCCATGATGCGCCTCGCGCGGGCCTACGATTCGGAGGATGTTTCCTTCCGAAGACTGGCCACCGCCGTGCTGAAGTACTGGGTCTGCAAACGGGCGCCCGCGCACGCCGCCGAGGCCTTGGAGTGCCTGGGCGGCAACGGCTACGTGGAGGAGTGGGGGCTCGCCCGGCTCTACCGCGAGGCGCCGATCAACGGCATCTGGGAAGGATCGGGAAACGTCCAGTGCCTCGACGTGCTGCGCGCGCTCCAGAAATCCCCCGAGTCGCTCGCCGCCCTCTTCGCCGAAATCCGCGAGGCCCGAGGCGCCGATCACCGGCTGGACACCTTCGCCATGGAGCTGCGCAAATCCCTGGACGATCCGGCGGACGCCCAGACGCGCGCCCGCCGGCTGGTCGAGCGGTTGGGCCTCGCCCTCCAGGCCTCGCTCCTCATCCGCCACTCCCCGCCGGACGTCGCCGACGCCTTCGTCGCCAGCCGGCTCGGCGGCGACGGCGGCCGGGCGTTCGGCACATTGCCGGCGGGGACGGATTTCGGAGCGATTCTGAACCGGGCGGCGCCCTGGACCGCTTAAAGCGACTTCAGGTACTGGACCAGATCGGCTTTCTCGCTCGCGGAGAGATGAAGGCTGAAGGTGCCGTCGTAGTGATTCACCACGTCGTCCAGGGTGGCGAAACGGCCGTCGTGGTAGAAGCCGCCCTTGGCGTGGGACCAGAGCCCTTTGAGGGGCGTGGTGCGGTAGCCGCCCTCGGGTGAGCGCTCGGCCTGGAAGCCGTCGATGCCGATCTCGTCTGGAGTGTGGAGGTTGTGGCCGGGCTCGGTGTAGAGCGGCGGCACGTGGCAGTTGGCGCATCCCGCGGAGCTGAAGACCAGCTTGCCCCGCTGCGCCGCGGCGGCGTTGAAGCTGCCGGTGGGCGGTGGCGGAGCCGGCATGGCGAGCTGATAGAACTCGAGCGCCGCGAGCTTCGGGGTGATGAGGTCGACGTCGTTTTTCACATCGGCGAACCCGGCCCGCGCCGCCACCGGGAACTTCGCGGGATCGTTCAGCCGCGCATCGTGGAAGTTTCCCTGGCCGTGCATCTCGAGATTCGCGACGAAGGCGTTCCAATAGGTCACGGAACCCCACCCGGTATAGGTGTGGAGGTTGACCCCGGCGAGGCCGAAGGCGGGCGGAATGAGCACGGCGGCCGCCTTGCCGTCCGGGCGGAAGGCCTTGCCGTCCAGGAACAGCTCGGCGTCGAAGCGGCCGGGGCCCCAGCTCTTGAGGACCGTCCGCACCGTGGGCTCGTCCACCCCCAGCAAACTGGCCACCGCCGAGAGGTCCGGCGCGAGATTGATGATTGTGCCCACGTCCAGGTCGCGATTGGCCCAGCCGTCGAGACGCTTGCCGATGCCGGGGGCGACGGAGTTGTCCACCGTGGAGTGGCAGAGGGCGCAGGAGATCGCCGCGGTGGTCAGCCGGCCGTCCGGCGCGAAGGTGCCCTGAACGCCCACCACGGCATTGAGCTTCAGCAGCGCGGCGGTGACGGCTGGATCGTCCAGGTTGACCCTCCCCCGCCGGATGGCGTGCAGCACGTCCTGAGGCAGGGCGTCGGAGTCCACCTTGAGCCCCACGGCGAGAGCGGTGCGGGGGCTCACCGTGGCCAGCGCCTTGTGGATCTGCAGCGTGCCGGTCCAGAAGGCCTGATCGCCGAAAGTCTCGTAACGAAACGTCTGGCGTCCTTCGTTCACCATCGACCGGGCATGCGCCGCGATGGTGTCGACCGGCCGGTAGGACTCCCCCGTCCTCTGAGCCAGCACGGGCACGTCGACGGCGAGGAGCAGGACCGCGCAACACAACAGCGCGGCTTGGACGAGCAATAAGAGCGGCCTTCGAATCGGCATCGGAACAATCTCCTTTCGTACTGAACGGAGTCGCGAAGGAAAGATTGGTTACAGAGGCGAGCGGTCCGGGCCTGGCAAGACTTTGGCAGGACGGAATGAACGGCCCGGCAAACAGGGTTACTTCAGAGGGAAACAGGAGGACACGCCATGAGATGCCAAAGCCCAGGCTGCACCGGCGAGCATCAGCCCCAGACGATCAGCCACTCCGTCATCCACCGCGAGCGCACGCTCGTCGTCCACAGCGTGCCGGCCGACATCTGCCCGGACTGCGGCGAGGTGCTCGTCGCCGAGGAAACGATCTTCCACATCGACCGGCTGCTCGCCCGCAAGGCCCGGTCGAAGAGTGCAGCCATCGTCTACGAGGTCTGAAGCTTGTAACTCTGGAGCCATTCTCGCGTACTCTTCAGGCTAGAGCCCCAATCCTCGAGCCAGGGAGAGAACCCGATGCGTGCTGCCATCTTCGCTGTATTGTTTCTGCTCGCCGGCCTCGTGGCCGGTCCCCTCTTCGCCCAAGACGCGGCGACTCCGATGACCCCGGCACCTTCAGCCACCGCGGCCGCCGCGACGAGTAGTCCGTCGCAGCCGGTGCCCGTGCCGGTGCCCAGCGACAAGGCGATGCGGTACTACCGGAGCGGCAACGTGCTCTGGGTGATCCAGACGCTTTGGGGGTTCGCCGTGCCGGCCCTCCTGCTGTTCACCGGCCTCTCGGCGCGAATGCGGGACGCGGCACGCTCGGTCGGCCGCAACTGGTTTTTCACCATCGTCATCTACGGCCTCTTCTTCACCGTGGTGACGTTTCTCCTCAGCCTGCCGCTGGATTGGTATGCGGACTTCGTCCGCCAGCACGACTACGGCCTTTCGGACCAGACCGCCGCCAAATGGTGGAAGGACGCGCTCACCGGCTTGGCGATCGGCTGCGTCGCGACCGCGCTCTTCCTGTGGGTTCCCTATCTGCTGCTGAAGGCGAGCCCCAAGCGCTGGTGGCTCTACACGGGCCTCGCGGCCATCCCCATGATCGTCATCCTCCTGGTCGTCACTCCGATCTGGATCGAGCCGCTGTTCAACAAGTTCGGCCCGATGAAGGACAAGGCGCTCGAGAGCCAGATCCTGGGTCTCGCCAGCCGCGCCGGCATCGAGGGCGGCCGCGTCTACGAGGTCGACAAGAGCGTCGACACGAAGACCGTCAACGCCTATGTCACCGGCGTCTTCGGCACCAAGCGGATCGTCCTGTGGGACACCACGCTGCGCAAGCTGAGCCCGCCGGAAGTGCTGCTGGTGATGGGCCACGAGATGGGGCACTACGTGCTTGGCCACGTGCCCCAGCTCGTCGCCCTGGCTTCGGTGCTGGTCCTCTTCGGGCTGTGGGTGATCCACCGCACCGCGGGCGGGCTGATCGCCCGCTACCGCGACCGGTTCGGCTTCGTGCAGCTCTCCGACGTCGCCTCGCTGCCGTTGATCGCGCTGCTCTTCAGCCTGGTGACGTTCGCGCTCTCCCCCGCTCTCCTCGCCTTCACCCGGCACACGGAGCACGAGGCGGACCGCTTCGGCCTGGAGATCACCCGCGACAACCATGAATGCGCCACGGCGTTCGTCAAGCTCCAGCAGGAGAACCTGGGTAATCCCAGGCCCAGCCTGCTCTACAAGATCTGGCGCTCCAGCCACCCGCCGCTCGGCGAGCGCATCGACTTCTGCAACGACTATCGGCCTTGGGAGAAGGGCGAGCCGCTCAAGTATGGCGAGCTGATCCGGACGCCCTGAGACTCTCGGTCAGCGCGGCCGCTTTTTCCACGACGCGCGTGGAGGCCCCGGCCGGTCGGTCCGCGAGGGCGGCCGCCGCGGCCGATCTCCGCCGGCGGCTCCCGGGCGGGCTCCGCCGCGGTCGTCCTGATCGACGCGATCCTTGCCGGCGATCTTGATCTCCAGGGACCGGCCGCGCAGCGTCGAGCCGGACATCTTGTCGATGATCTGCTGCTGGAAGCGGGCCGGCACCTCGACGAGCGAGAAGCGGTCGTAGATGTCGATGGCGCCGATCTCCCGGCCGGGAACGCCCGCCTCGTTGGCAATGGCGCCCACGATGTCCGCCGGCCGCACGCCTCCTTGCCGGCCGGCGTTGAGGAACAGGCGCACCATGCCGTCGGCGGTCCCGGGCAGCTCCCGTGACTCGGGCTCGACGGCCACCTCCACCAGCGGCCGCTCGCGACGGGCGAGATAGGCCGCCGCCGCCGCGATCTCGGCGATCTCGAAGCCCTCCTCCACCAGGTCCTCGACCAGGGTGAGATAGAGCTCCAGCTCGGCCTCGCCGATCGCCTTGCGCAGGCTCTCCTTGAACAGCTCGCTGCGCCGCGCCGCGACGTCGGCCGGGGTGGGCATCTTCATCGGCTCGACCCGCTGGCCGGTGAAGCGCTCGATGTCCTGGAGCATGCGGCGCTCGCGGGGGGTGACGAACAGCACCGCGATGCCCGGCCGGCCCGCGCGGCCGGTGCGGCCGATGCGATGGACGTAGGCCTCGACGTCGTTGGGAATGTCGTAGTTCACCACGTGGCTGATGCGCTCGACGTCGAGCCCGCGGGCCGCCACGTCGGTCGCCACAACGATCTCGACGCTGCCGTTGCGCAGCCGGTCGATCACCCGCTCACGCAGTGGCTGCGTCATGTCGCCATGCAGGGCCGCCACCGAGTAGCCGCGCGCCTCCAGCCGCTCGGCGACCTGCGCCGCGGCGTTCTTGGTGCGGGTGAAGACGAGCACCGCCTCGGTGGGCTCGATCTCCAGCAACCGGGTGAGCGCCTCCAGCTTCTGCGGCTGGGGGACCATCAAGTAGCGTTGGGTGATGGCGGGCAGGGTGAGGGTCTTGTGGGCGAGTTGGAGGGTCACCGGCTCGTGGAGATGGCGCTGGGCGACGCGCCGGATCTCCGGCGGCATGGTAGCCGAGAAGAGCGCCGTCTGCCGCCCCGCCGTCGAGGGTGGCGCCTGGGCGAGAATCCACTCCACGTCCTCGATGAAGCCCATGCGCAGCATCTCGTCGGCCTCGTCCAGCACCACCATGCGCAGGCGGTCGAGGCGCAGCGTGCCGCGGCGCAGGTGGTCCATGATCCGTCCCGGCGTGCCGACGACGACGTGGACGCCGCGTTGCAGCCGCCGCGTCTGGTCCTCCAGCGAATGGCCGCCGTAGACCGGTAGCACGACCAGTCCCTGGAGATTCTTGCCATAGCTGTGAAGCGCCTCGGCCACCTGGATGGCGAGCTCGCGGGTGGGCGTGAGAACCAGGGCCTGGATGGAGCGCTGCGCGGGATCGATGGCTTGGAGCAGCGGCAGGCCGAACGCCGCCGTCTTGCCCGTGCCGGTCTGGGCCTGGCCGATCAGGTCCTTGCCGGCGAGAAGCGGCGGGATGGCCGCGATTTGAATGGGGGTCGGGGCCTCGTATCCAACTTCGGCAACGGACTGGAGGAGTCGCTCGCTCAGGCCCAGGGCCTGAAACGAGTCGGGAGGTGGCGGTTGCGGGGAACTTTCCATCTGTGCTTTATACCACCCTCCTGTCGCCGCCCCGGCCCCCCGGTCGCTCTCTCACTCCTCCGGAGCGTCCTTCACTCCTGCCGCCCGCAGCAGGTCGGCGACGGCCGCGTCCTCCGGCAGCTCCTGGATGACCGCCGTATCCGCGCCCGCGGCGAGCAGCAGGCGCACCACGCCGGGGTAGTCCCCTTGCCGGTTCGGATAGTTGTCGCAGCCGTGGACGGCCCAGCCGAGCGGCGTGGCGCCGAACTCGATCTCTCGGGCGGCCACGTCGGCACCCCGCTCCAGCAGAGCCGCCGCCGTCTCCCGCCAGCCGTGCCAGGACGCCCAGTGGAGCGCCGTCTGGCCATGCTGCCCCCGCGAGCTCACCGGCACGCCGTTGTCGATCATGGCGGCGAGGGTCGCCGTTTTCCCTTGTGCGCCCAGTTGCACGAAGGCGCGGCGATCCCCTATCGAAAGGTTTTCCAACAGCCGCGGATTCTCTTCGATGATTTGACGAGCCGCGCTACGGTCTCCCCGTCCACAGGCATCGGCGAAGCGCTCGTACGGGGTCACCTCCGTCGCCGCGCCAAGCCGCGCGAGCCAGGCCGCCGCCTCGTGATAGCCCTGCTGCATCGCCACCTGATACGGCGACCGCCCGTCCGGCCGCCGCGCGTGAATGTCCGCTCCGTGCGTCACCAGCAGCTCCAGCAAGGGAAGCTCGCGCCCTTTTTCGATCGCGATGTGAAACGACGTACCGTTGTGCCCAAGGACCTCGTTGGGGTCCGCTCCATGGTCGAGGAGGAGCCGGGTGCGCTCCAGGCCGGAAACGTCGAGGGCGTGGTTGAGCGCGTTGGTACCCTTCGGATTCGCGCCCCGCGCCAGTAGCAGCTCCAGGCATCGCGTGTCCGCGTGCTCCGTCGCGTGATACAGAGATTCATGATCGTCAATCGTCACGCCACGGTCGAGCAGCACCTCGGCCATGGCCGGGAAGTTGGCCACTCCGCAGGCTCCAAGGAGGGCGCCGAGCGGGCTGTCCGCCCAGTGATCGTTGATGAACGTAACGTCGGGATCCGCGCCGGCGTCGAGAAGCAGGCGGGCGGTCGCCAGCAGGCCCTCGGCGATCTCCGGGCTCTCGCGGTGAAACTTCGAGTAAGCGACGTAGAGCAGCGGCTCGTGGCGAGAACGCGGGCCGCCCTTCCGCCGCACCCAGTCCGCATCGCGCTGCACCTGCCGGCGGACCGTGTCGGCGTCGCCCAGCACCAGCGCGGTATAGACGTCAGCCTTCGCCAAGGCAGGCTCGCGCGCCAGCATGCGTTTGGCGAGAAGGAAGGATCCCTCCACGGGACCGGTCGACTCGTCGGTCGCCGCGCGTACGAAGTGCTTCACCCGGTCGGCGAAGGCGAGGTTCGCCAGCTCGACCTCTTCCTTGAGGCGCGGCCAGCTCGAAAAACCATACCGGCGCGCCGTGACCAGTTGGGCGTCGGCCAGCCGGAGACTCTCAGGCGAAACAACGCCCTGCGAGTGCTCTGGGTGATGCTCACGCAAGGCGGACAAGGCCTCGGCGTCGCCGGCCCGCCATGCGGCGAGAAGATCCTTGGCCTGCTTGCGAAGCTGATCGAGATGCGGACGGGAAGGCAGGGGTAGGGGCATGAAGCCACCTCCTTTCGGAAATCGCCGATCGTCCGCTGATCCTCGGCAGAAAGAAGGTGACGGCTCACGTCGATGTCACCAGGAGGTGGGCTCGGCCCTTTCCGCGGACTGGCGGCTGCCCCTTTCAGCCGCCGGAATCCTATCGCCACTCCCCCGCCGCCGCAAGCCCTGTTGAAACTTGCACCTGATAGCTGCCGGCTCGGCTCAAGCTTTCCCTACCGCCAGTTCTCGACCTTCAGCCCAGCAACCCTGCGAAACTCCCTTTCGTTATCCGTGACGAGAACAAGCCCCAAGGACATAGCGTGCGCCGCGATCATCATGTCGTAGGAGCCGATCACCGTGCCGGCAGCTTCGAGGGCGGTCCGGATGCGGCCGAAGATCCTGGCCGCAGCGAGATCAAAGTCCAAACACTGGATCTCGGAGGTGAAGATGTCGAGCTTTTCGTGATTCTGCGCCTTACGCCCGCTGCGATCTGCTCCATAGCGCAACTCGGCGACCACGACGGAGCTGATACACAGTTCCTCCGGCGAAGCCTTCGTCAATCGCTCCACCACATTCGGGTAGCGGCGATTCAGAAAATCGGCACAGACGTTGGTGTCGAGAAGATACTTCACGAGTCGAGCTCAGGTCCCGGCTCTGCCGGCGGCGGTTCTTCCGGATAGGGAAAATCAGGAGCGGAGCCTGCGAGCTCAAGGAACCTTCGGCTCCAAGTTCTCTTCACGGGCTCAAGGATCACCCGATCTCCTTGCCGAGAGACCAGAACCTCTTCTTCACCCGGGAAGCGGAAATCCTTCGGCAGCCGGACCGCTTGGCTACCTCCGCTCTTGAACAGTTTGGCGCGTTGGGGCATGAGCAACCACCTCCTGCCTCAAGTATGTACTAGTTGTAGCTACTTTGGGAGGGGCGGACTCAGCGCAGGAGCTTGCCGTCCGTCATCACCGGCCGCAAGCCCTGATGAGAGTGTGTCTGATGATCGCCGTAACTTCCTGGGCCTTCGTCGATAGTATCTACGGAGGGCACACCATGATCGGCGTTGCAACACTCGGCGAACATCCCTACAAGAGCCCCGTCGCGGCATGGCGGCACACTGCGCTGCTGACGGTGATTCTGCTCGGCATCGCGGCGCGGGGCGCAATGTTTCAGGCGGCTCCGGCCAGCGCCGCGACGCCGGTGCACAACGCGCTGCCGCTGTACCTCTCGCTGCTGATCGCGGAGATCTTGCTGGTCTATGCCGTGTGGGCGGGGATGCGCCGGACGGGCACCACGCTGACCGGCCTGATCGGCGGCCGCTGGAAGACCGCACGAGATGTGTTATTCGACGTCCTCCGCGGCATCGTAGTCTGGGTGCTGCTCACGGCGATCGCCGGTGCGTGGGACCGCTGGGCTCCTCTCGCCGGCCAGGCCCGCTCGATCAGCCCGCTGCTGCCGCAAGGTCCTGTCGAGATAGCGGTCTGGATTGCGCTATCGCTCGTCGCCGGCGTGGCGGAGGAGATCGTCTTCCGAGGCTATTTCCAGCGGCAGCTCGAAGCGCTGACTCAGAGCCGTTGGGCCGCGCTCGCGCTGCAGGCGGCTTTGTTCGGCGTCTCCCACGGCTATCAGGGAGTCCGCGCCTGCCTCAAGATCACCGTGATCGGCGGGCTGTTCGGCCTGGTCGCAGTGTGGCGGCATAGTCTCCGGCCAGGCATGATCGCACACGTCTGGACCGACATCGCGAGCGGCCTCTTCCGAATCTAGCGGCCACCCGTGACCGGCGGAATCACCGAGTTCAACGCCTTCTACCGACGGCACGCGCCCGATGTCTTCCGCTTTGCGCTCCACCTCTCGGGCGAGCGCAGCGAAGCCGAAGACATCACGTCGGAAACCTTCGTTCGAGTGTGGGCCTCTACCGGCAAGATCGAGCAGGCCACGGTTCGAGGATACTTGTTCACCATCGCCCGGAACCTGTACCTTCAGTCGCTGCACAGGCGGAACCGGGACGTACCTCTGAAGGACGACGTGCACGATCCGCGACCGGGCCCCTACGCGCGCGCTTCGTCACGCTCCGAGGCGGCAGCCATACAGGAGAGAATGATGCAACTTCCTGAGCTGGACCGCGCCGCGCTGCTGATGCGGGCGATGGACGGGATGCCGTACGAACAGATTGCGCGGACGCTGAACATCTCGGTCTCGTCCGCGAAGGTCAAGGTTCACCGAGCCCGGCTGGCGCTCGCCGGCTGGCGATGAGGTCAAAGCGATGAGCACCGTGCCGCGCCATGTCATCGTCGATCTTCTCCCGCTCTACCTGGCAGGCGAGCTGAGCCCTGAGACGCGGCGCGTCGTCGAGGAGTATCTGCAAACCGACGAGGCACTCGCGGCGCAAGTAAGAGAAGCCTCCGCAGAGAGCTTCTCCTTCGCGGACGGCAGGTTCGCTCCGCCACCGGATCTCGAGCTGCAATCCGTGCGGCGCACGCGAATGCTGCTCTCGTGGCAGCGCTGGTTGTTCGGTTGGGCGCTCGGCTTCTCGGCCGTCGGGCTGAGCCTGGGCGCGACGTTCAAGGGTGGGCGTGTGGAGAATGTACACCTGATGGTGCGGGACTTTCCCATCCCATTGGGTGCGTGCCTGATCGCAGGCGCTGGATGCTGGCTTGGATACTGCGCGCTGCGCCGGCGGCTGAACGGCCGCGGCTAGCGCAGGAACTTGCCGTCCGACATCACCGGCTCGCCGTCGATCCAGATGTCGAAGTGGCGGCCGACGCAGTCGATGTGGGTGGTGGAGACCCAGGTCTGGCCGGTGTGCTCGGCGTAGGGATGGCCGAAGGCGATGTGGCAGCCGGGGATCTTCTCGTCTTGGAGGATGTTGCCGCAGATGTCCTGGACGGCGAGGTTGGTGCCGATGGCGAACTCGCCGACTCGGTCGCTGTTCTCGTCCGTCGAGGTGTAGAGGCGAAACTCCTCCAGCAGGTCCGCGTTGGCGCAGGCCAGGTGGGAGATCCGGTTGTCGTGGATATCGATGGTCAGGGGGGTGCTCTTGAGGTCGCCATATTTGCGGCAGAGATAGTCGCCTACGACGCCGTCGACCACGAAGCGGCCTTCGACGTTGTCGGGCGCGGTGAAGATCTCGCCTCCCGGCAGGTTCCCCCACTTCTCGGGAGTGATGATGCCGCTCGTCTTCAGCCACTTGAGGCGGGGCGAGAAGGTGGCGACGAGGTCCGTGCCGGCCCTCGAGGTCACCCGGATCTCCCGCGCCGGCCGCGCCTTGGCGATCAACCAGGAGCTCAGCCGGTCCACCTCCAGGAAGTCGGCCCGCATCCCCTCGCGCATGATGTTGCCGTCGATGTTCACCATGTGGCCATGGCGAATCCCCCGCCGGTTCACCACCTCCGTCATCGCGATGCGCGAGCCGAGCTCGCCGCGCTGGGCCTGGGCGGCGAAAATGGAGACCTGGGAACGCTCGAGGTCATCCAGAATGGGCTTCGGCATGCCGGCGGCGAGGGGCCGGGGAGCGTAGTCCTCGAGGACGAAGACGCTGTGCTCCGCTCCCAACGCTTCGATCTCCTGCACCAGCGCCGCGGCGATGTCCGCCGTCTCCCGGTCGGTGATGATGGTGATCCGCTCCTGCGGTTGCAGGCGCAGGCAGGTGTGGATGGCATTATGGGCGCCCGGAAGGAAGTCTGGAACGACTGGGGGCCTCGAGGATGTAGAAAATTTTTCGAGAATCATGGTGTCCGCTGTTAAACAAAACTCAAGATTAAGCAAGGTTCAAGCCGTGATGTGTCTCCCGTACGATGAAGTTTACCACCTCCCGGGTGTCCTGTGTGGTTTCCCATACCTGGAGCTGGCGGTCGGCGCCGGTGCCGGTCTGCAGGATCTGGTGGATGTAGTCGATCTCTTCACGGCTGCCCAGCTCGTCCACCACGTCGTCGATGAAGGCCAGGAGCTCGTGGATGAGGTCCACGCAGGGCACCTCCTCCTGCTTGCCGAAATCGATCAGCTTGCCTGAAATACCGTGGCGCGCGGCGCGCCATTTGTTCTCGTTGAGCAGCAGCCGGCGGTAGAGGCGGAAGCCGAGGTTCTGCTTGATCAATTTGTAAAGCTTTACGGTGACCGCTTGGATCAACGCCGCCAGCGCGATGGTTTCATCCACCCGCATGGGCACGTCGCAGATGCGAAACTCCAGAGTGTTGAAGAACGGATGCAGGCGGATGTCCCACCAGATGCTCTTGGCGTTGTCGATGCACCGCGTCTTGACCAGCAGCTTGAGATAGTTCTCGTACTCCGACAAGCTCTGGAAGTGATCCGGAATGCCGGTGCGGGGAAAGCGGTCGAACACCTTGCTGCGGAAGGACTTGAGGCCCGTGTCGCGGCCCTGCCAGAAGGGCGAGTTGGTCGACAGCGCGAAGATGTGCGGCAGGAAATAGCGCACGGAGTTCATGATGTGGATCGCCAGCTCGCGGTCCTCGATGCCGACGTGGACGTGGAGGCCGAAGATCAGGTTCGCCCGCGCCACCTGCTGCATGTCCTCGACGATCGTCTTGTAGCGTTCGTGAGGCGTGATCTCCTGGTCTTTCCAATGCGCGAAGGGATGAGTGCCCGCCGCCGCGATGGTCAGATCGTTGCGGCGCGCCAGCTTGGCGAGGTCGCCGCGCAGGCGGACGACCTCGGTGCGAGCTTCCTTGATGTCGCGGCAGATGTTGGTGCCGACCTCGATGACCGACTGGTGAAGCTCCGGCTTCAACTGGTCCTGCAAGGTGTGCTCGTCGTCGATCAGATGCTGTACGTGCGAGCGCAGGTCTCCCGTGGCCGGATCGATGATCTGGAACTCCTCCTCGATGCCCAGCGTGAAGAGCCCCGCTTCGCTCATACGTCGGACCTCGGGCTCACCGGCTGGGCGGACGCCGCGACCGCGGTGCTGTCCGCCGGCGCGGCCGGTGCGCTCGCTGGCGCGGGGGGCGCCACAGCGGCCGCGGTCGCCTGCGCCGCCACGGCGGAGACGGGAGGCGCGGAGGCGCGCTTGACGTATTGGCCCCAGCGCAGGTTGTCGCCGCCCGCCACGTGCTGCTGGGCCTTGCGGATCGCCATGTTGGCCGCCGCCTCCACCACCCAGGCGAAGTTCTCGTCACCGATGGACTTGGCGTCGGCGTCCGGCGCCGGGTTGCAGAAGTCGATGGCGTAGGGTACGCCGTCGCGCACCGCCATTTCGACGGTGTTGAAGTCATAGCCCAGCCAGACGTTGAGGGCCAGCACGTCGTCGTGCACCTTCTGGAGCAGCGCCGGGTCGACCGGCGGGCCGTCCTTCACATAGCGCAGGTGGTGCGGCTGGCGCGGGTCGTACTGCATGATGCGGATGTCCTTGCAGTCCAGGCAGTAGCAGCGGAAATACTCCTTGAAGACGATCTCCTCCTGAAGCATCATCACGAGCTGGCCGGTCTCGTCGTAGGCGCGGAAGAACTCCTCACGGTTGGTCACCCGGTAGACGTTCTTCCAGCCGCCGCCCGCGAAGGGCTTGAAGAAGGCCGGAAAGCCGATGTAGTTGAAGATCCCCTCCCAATCCAGGGGATAGGCCAGGTTGCGGAACGACTTCGCGCCGGTGTCCGTGGGGTGCTCCTTGGAGGGCAGGAGCACGGTCTTCGGCACCGCGACGCCGATCTTGGTGGCGAGGGCGTTGTTGAAGAACTTCTCGTCGGCGCTCCACCAGAACGGATTGTTCACCACCGCCGTGCCGTTGAGGGCCGCGTTCTTCAGATAGGCGCGATAGAACGGAACGTCCTGGGAGATGCGG
>Ga0134121_10000550_pt1 | contig 41953 bp, 34 predicted proteins | sample KB301_FD_96463 | JGI IMG/M metagenome (GOLD analysis project Ga0134121, IMG submission 96463) | Terrestrial soil microbial communities without Nitrogen fertilizer from Kellogg Biological Station, Michigan, USA - KB3-0-1 | ecosystem: Environmental > Terrestrial > Soil > Unclassified ...
ACGCCATACGGATTTCAGGGAACATCAATAGAATCATTGTTGCAACCCGGACATGAACGCACGAGTGTTTACCTCGAAGTGATTCGTCCTTTACAACCTACGCAGCCATCGTGGCGGGGAGTGCGGACGGTAGGGTTTAAGTACGTTAGATATCATTGCGATTCTTTGGTGGAAGAACTCTTTGATCTGAACTCCGATCCTCAGGAAAATCAAAATCTAATTAACGACCCCTTCTATTCCGCTACTGCCACGACTGTACGGTCTCTCCTCGACTCTTTGGCAATATCAACTTCCGACACTCTTTCAAAAGATACCACTTATCTTCCTTGCACATTAATTGACACGCTCGACCTCCCGACCTCTGTTCAAGAAAGTGTAAATGAAACCGCTGAGGTGCTCTTGTTTCCAAACCCTGCAAGAGATTATCTCGAAATATATGTTCCCGGAAAAAACCTCGAATCAGATTTCATAAACATTGACATCTTCGATTTTCTGGGAAGAAATGTTTATCATTTAGCATCAGACCCGGAAAACTTCAAACTTCAACTTGTTGTTTCTAATCTTCCTTCAGGAATATACACGCTGCATATTCTCGACGATGATGTTCGCTTTGAAATTGTGAGATGAATGGGAGGTTCGTGGATTTAGAGCAGTAGAGAATCAACTTTCAAATTCAACGCCGTCATACAAATCAGCCATCTTCATTTCATAGCCGATCTTCTCAATCATAAAATTTTCTTCAGCGGTTTTGTATTCAGAAAGAATCCAGTTGTTGTTCGGCTGGCGCCGGAAGATTTCTACCCCAATATTCTCAGAAGAGATTAAAATGTATTCATCAAGTGAATCAATTTCGCGGTACAGTTTGAACTTCTCGCCGCGATCATAGCTGGCGGTGGAAGATGAAAGGATTTCGAAGATGATTGAAGGATTCATCAGAGTATCGAATTCTTCACCTTGTTTTAGTTCCATCTTTCCACAGACAATAAGCCCGTCGGGATAAGTGTACAATGTGTTCTTCCTCACGTGAACTCTCATCTCACTTCCAAGCATCCGGCACGGTTTGCCTTCCAAAAAAGAAGCGACTTTCTTGTAGAGATTCATTGCAATAATGTTGTGCTTAACTGATGTTCCTGCCATGGCAAACACCTCACCCTTGTAATATTCACTCTTAAATGAAGCAGCGCTTTCAATTTCGAGATACTCAGCCTCGGTAATTTTTCTTGTGACTGGAATTGCCATGATGAGTTGAATTGAGAAACAAAATTCAGAATAAATTGTGTGAGTGCAATAATAATTAATTGCAAACTGCCAACTGCAAACTGCGAACTATCCACGCTCCTTCGCCATCTCCGTTTTCTTCAGAGGATTCGCCGACATGTCTTTTAAATTCTCACGCTTCTTCAAAATATCTACAGCAAGAAATACCGCTTCACGAAACGAATCCTCACGCGCAAGATTTTTTCCGGCAATGTCATAACCGGTTCCGTGATCGGGAGAGGTGCGAACGAAGGGAAGGCCGGCCGTATAATTCACGCCCGAATCAAAACACAATGCTTTGAAGGGGACGAGACCCTGGTCATGATACATGGCAAGTATGGCGTCGAACTTTTTGTAATTGCCGGAGCCGAACAGTCCATCGGCAGGATAAGGACCGAGCGCGAAAATGTTTTTTGCTTTTGCTTCTGCAATAGCGGGCCTGATTTCATCCATCTCTTCTTTACCAATTAATCCATCATCGCCCGCATGAGGATTCAAGCTGAGCACTGCAATCTTCGGCTTGTCAATTCCAAAATCGAGCTTGAGTGATTTGCGAATGATATCGAGCTTGCTGATAATTTTTTCTTTTTTGATGCTCTGTGCAATTTCTGAAACGGGCACGTGCTCGGTCACCAACCCTACTCTCAAATCGTTGCTGCAAAGGAACATGCAGTAGTCACTCACGCCTGCCTGCTGCGCGAGATAACCGGTGTGACCGGCGAATTGAAAATTTTCACGCAAAATATTTTTCTTGTTGATCGGCGCCGTAACGAGCGCATCAATTTTTCCTTCCTTCAAATCTTTTACCGCCGCTTCAATCGAAAGGAAGGCGTACTTGCCTCCCGTCTCATTCATCTGCCCAAGCTGCACAACAGGATCATCTTCCCAGCAGTTGATGATGTTGAAGGTATTGAGCTGAATTTTGTCAACGCCGCGCGACTGCGCAAAGTTGAATTGACCGAGATTCAAAACTTTGCGGTGAAATGAAACGATCTTAGACGAACCATACAGCACAGGCGTGCACCATTCGTACATGCGGTTGTCAAGGAAAGTCTTCAGCATCACTTCCAGGCCGATGCCGTTCATGTCACCGAGGGTAATGCCTACCAAGTATTTTTTGTGATCAGACATTGTTTAGTTTTTTACTCACTATTTTTAATATTTGGAACTTCAAGTTGTTTACAAATTTTACTGCAGAGTAAATCAGATAATTCCTGATGCCGGGGAACAGCAGATTGTTTTTTGGAAACAGTATTTTGGTAGACGGAGTGATTGCTGCCTTCCCGCATTAACTCACATTTGTGCTTGTGAAGATGCCTGATAAGGTCATTTCTTTTCATCAGGAAATGATGAGTTCTTCTTTTTGAACAGATCGTCCGATGTATTCTTTATCGGTTTCGGTGCGGTTAGTTTCCATGAGTAAGTGCAGGGCATCAAGCAAGTTTGCTTTTAGTTCAGGTATTGTTTTTCCCTGCGAAAGAGCTGCCGGAAATTCTTCGATCTGCCCTACAAACCATCCGTCTTCTGATTCTTCGATGATAGCGGTTACTTTCATGTTTCAATCTTTTTGTTCTTCAATCAAAATTAGTAGTTAAAATCCAGTCAGGATCCGGCAAAAATTCATGATGCAGATGCTGCCCTCTTCTGCAAAAAGCGAAACAACAGTCTGACACCAAATGCAGAAGCATTCTTCCCTTTGTAACCCATCGAAGAGGTGAAATAGGCAACTCCTGCAATGTCGAGATGCAGCCAGGGATAGTCGGTAAACTTTTCTAAAAATTTTCCGGCGGTAATGGCACCTGCATAAGCGCCGCCGATATTTTTTATGTCGGCGATATCACTCTTCAGCATGTCTCCATATTCTTCCCACAACGGAAATTCAATCAGGCGCTCGTACACTTCGCGGCCACATGCTTCAAAATCAGTTTTGATTTCATCCGGCGCCGTGCCCATGTATGCGATGGCGTAATCACCCACAGCGCGATGAGCGGCGCCAGTAAGGGTTGCAGCATCAATCACGAGCTCAGGTTTGTATTGCCTCGCGAAACTCAGCGCATCACCGAGAATCATTCTTCCTTCCGCATCACTGTTCAGCATCTCCACCGTCATGCCGTTGTGCATGGTGATCACATCGCCGGGAGCAAAGGCATTGAAGCCGGGACGATTGTCAGTAGCCGGAACAAGACCAATGATGTGCAGCGGCAATTTTGTTTTTGCTGCGCAATAGATGGTGCCCAGCATGGTCGCTGCTCCCGCCATGTCACTCTTCATCAAATCCATCGAGTTCGGTGTGGGCTTCAAACTCAGGCCGCCCGTATCATACACCACTCCCTTGCCGACGAGGATAATAGGTTTTTTATTCACCGCATTTTTCGGTGCATACTCCATGATGGTAAATGTTGGCGGATCAACACTTCCCTGGTTCACGGCGAGAAGTCCGCCCATCTTCAGCGCCGCAATTTTATTTTTATTAAACACCTCTGTTTTGAATCCGGCTTTCTTTCCGGCCTTCACAATTTCATTCGCCAGATCGGTCGCGTTCAAATAATTGACCGGCGCGTTCACAAGGTCGCGCACTAGGTAAACGGAATCAATAATTGCCTGTAGTATTTCAATGTCGGCTTTCGAAATCGTTTCATCGAGGATGCGGATTTCTTTCAGTGTATTCGCATCCTTTGCTGCTTCTTTCTTGTATCGGAGAAACTGGTAGTTACCCATCGCCATTCCTTCGGTGAAATTCACTGAAGCATTTTCTACTGAAGAAAAATTCTGAAGGGTGACAGAAGTAAGCTTGTGTTTGTTGATAGCAGAAAGGATTTTATTTCCCGCCTTGCGAAGTGCTTCATCATTTTCGTGCTTCAATTCCTTCTTTTCCAGAATCACCGCAAACACCATTCGCGTGGGAGAAGGAATTACTACCTGCTTGACATCTTTCTTGATCTGGCTTTTGATGATGTCCGTATTTTCTTCCGGCTGCTCGATATTATTCCAATCCGTTTCTTTCTCAGCAAGAATGATGAGATGATCGTTGCGGCCGATTTTATTCGTTGAGGTGATATTCATGGGATGGTGAAAAATGAAGGGCGGTAAAGCTACTTAAATACGATATACGATTCACGTATCACGATTCGCGATTCACGTATCCCGATTCGCAATTCATTTACGATTCATGAAACATGTTACGATTCACTATTCACTATTCACTGTTTAAAGTCCACAAGTCTTACGTCCACGAGTCTTACATCTTACATCTCACCTCTTACGTCTTACTTTTGGGCGGTGAGAAAAAAGATTGAAGCAAAGAAATCACTCGGGCAGCATTTTTTAAAGGATGAAAACATTGCCCGGAAAATTGCTGATGATTTCCTGACGGAAAATAACTGTGAAGTGGTTTTGGAGATCGGCCCCGGGACAGGAGTGCTCACGAAATATTTTTTGCAGGAACCTTCTATTAAATTCTTTGCCATTGAAACCGATGCACGAATGGTGGTCCTGTTACGAACACAGTTTCCTGCCATCATGCATTCATTAATTTATCATGACTTTCTCACCTTTGATTTGAAGTCATTGAACGTGCCTGAGTTTTCCATCGTCGGAAATTTTCCTTACAACATTTCATCGCAAATTCTTTTCAGAGTTTTTGAAAACAAAGAGATGATTCCGTTTGTGATGGGAATGTTTCAGAAAGAAGTAGCTCAACGGATTGCAGCGAAGCATGGAAACAAAGCATACGGAATTCTGAGTGTGCTGATGCAGGCGTTTTACAACGTGGAATTTCTTTTTGAGGTAGGGGCACAAAGCTTTGTGCCACCACCGAAAGTAAAATCTGCTGTGATCAGCCTGAAGCGAAAAAAAATTTCCCCGCACATTGAAGATGAAAATTTCTTAACAGCACTGGTGAAAGCCGGTTTCAATCAGCGCAGGAAAACTTTGCGTAATAGTTTAATCAAAATGGTCAGTGACAAAAATTTTTTGAAAGAAGAAATTTTCGCAAAAAGGGCGGAGCAGCTTTCAGTGGAAGAATGGATTGAACTTGCAAATCGCTTATTACAAGCGGTGTAATCATTTTTCAATCGGTGTAATCTCATGAGTAAAAAAGTATTAATCACTGAAGATCTTCATCCCTTTTTGGTCAGGGGCCTGGAGAATCTCGGCTATGAATGTGATGAGCGTTTTGGAATTTTACAACAGGAGGTTACTCCAATCATTCACCTCTATCATGGAATTGTTGTGGCTACCAGAATCATTGTCGGGAGAGAAATTATTGAACGGGCTTCTTCATTAAAATTTATTGCACGCGCGGGTTCGGGAATGGAGAATATTGATGTGGTGTATGCTGAAGCAAAAAATATTTCCTGCATCAGTTCTCCCGAAGGAAATGCAAACTCAGTGGGTGAACACGCAGCGGCATTGCTGCTCGCAATCTTTCATAACATCACTCAATCATTTCTTCAAACAAGAAATGAGCAATGGTTGGTGGAAGAAAACCGGGTGCACGAATTGGATGGACGGACCATCGCCATCATCGGCTATGGAAATACAGGAAAAGCATTCGCGAAAAAACTTCCGCCTTTCAACATGAAAGTGCTTGCGTATGACAAGTACCTCCGCAACTATGGAGATGCGTTTGCAGAAGAAGCGGAGATGAAAAGAATTTTTGACGAAGCAGAGATCATCAGCTTTCATGTTCCGCTCACTGAAGAAACAAAGTGGATGATTGACACGCAGTACTTGCAACGATTCAAAGAGCAGATTCATCTTATTAATACTTCACGGGGAAAAATCATTCGCCACAAAGATTTGCTTGAATGCATTCACAACGGAAAAGTGTTGGATGCGGCATTGGATGTTTATGAGAATGAAAACTTAACTTCGCACACGCAGGAAGAAAGAAATTTGTTTCGTGAATTGATAAATACCGGAAGAGTAATCTTTACCCCACACGTAGCAGGAAAAAGTTTTGAGTCGAAAAAAAAGATTGCTGAAGTGCTGCTAAAAAAAATTTCATCGCTTTCATAATTGTCAAAAGTTTGTCAAAGCCGTGTGACAATGAGTGCGCTCGCCACAGATGCACATACTTTTATTGCGTGAAACCAATTAGCAAGTTATATTTGTCGCCTTCGTTTTTGAACCAAACCAAATTTGCAGGATGAGAAAGCTGTACACAATCCTCGTATTATTACTCTTAACTGCCGGCAAGTTGTTCGCACAGACCGGTGAATTGCAAGGAAGAGTTTATGATGAAAAGACCCATGAAGGAATTCCTTTTGCTGCTGTGTTGCTGCAGCAAAACGGAACCGATAAGGGAAGCGGAACTACCGATGATAATGGCAATTACACCATTAAGCCGATTAATCCGGGTGAATACGACTTGCTTGTGAAATATATTGGATACCAACCGGTCACTCTGATTGGAATTAAAATTGTTCCCGAACAAATTTCAACTCAGGATGTGCCAATGAAGAATAATGGTATTATTCTTCCTGAACTTATAGTAGTGCCTGAAAAATTATTTGAGCCGGGTAAAACTTCCACGGGGAGTAATTTCGACAGGGTAAAAATTAGCGAAATGGCACCCCGGGACATTAATACCATTGCATCGCTCTCAGCAGGTATTACCCAAAAGGATGACAAAGCGCCTTTGAACGTTGGTGGGCAGCGTTCCAACGCTACTCTATATATAATTGACGGAATGAGGGTCACCGGAAACATCGGATTGCCGAAGGATGCTATTGATGACATTACAGTAATCAGCGGAGGAATTCCTGCTAAGTACGGCGATGCACTTGGCGGATTTATCACCATCACCACGCGGGGCCCTTCTCAGGAATATCATGGTGGCGTTGAAGTGGTGACTTCCCAGTTTCTTGACCCTTATGGTTATGATCTTGGAAGTGTGAATCTTTCCGGTCCGGTCTATACCCGGCATTTACCTTCTATTCTTCAACCTGGTCAGGATTCATTAGTGGCTAAAATCGGTTTTTTTGTTTCCGGGGAATTCGAACACAACAAGGACGGGAGCCCTTCAGCAGTTACATTATACAAAGTGAAAGATGATGTGTTGACCAACCTGCAGCAAAATCCATTGACGCCATCGCCGAGCGCTTCGGGTTTTGTACCGTCTGCTGCATTTATTACAGCCAATGATCTTGAGACCACCAAGTACAGGCTTAACAACAATGATTATGCATATCGCATGAATGGCAAGCTGGATTTTGGGCTTAGCAAGTACATTAATCTCACTGTAGGCGGAAATGTTGGGCTTTTTAAGTTTATCAATTGGGATTACAACAGCAGTATGTTTGATTTTAAGGATGGCAATGAGGAATATCATCAAAGCACTTACCGGGGTTTTGTAAGATTCACACAACGTTTTCCAACATCGATGGGAAAAGATAAACAATCAGTTTTTCAGAATGCATATTATTCTATCCAGGCAGACTACACCAAATTCACCGAGAAATTTGATGATCCCAACCTTGGGTTTAATGCTTTTGATTATGGATATGTGGGAAAGTTTACCACCTATCGGGAGCCACTTTATTTCTTTGGAAAGGATACCACGGCAAACCTTACAGGATGGTTGCTTGCCGGTTATCTTGATACACTTGTAACCTTTGAGCCCGGAACACTCAATCCAAATCTTACACGGTACACTTCACAGTATTATGAACTCGCTGGTTCTGATCCCTCAGGATTTTATACTTCGCTTAACGATATTGCCAATGGAGGCGCAATATTGAACGGATATCTTCCGGTGAGTACGGTTTCAGTTTATTCAATGTTTTGGAATACCGGATTTCCCATTACCGGATATGGAAAGCGTAATAATGACCAATTCCATTTTTCATTAAATGCTTCTGTTGATATTGTGAAACCGGGAAAAGGTGAAAAGAGCAAGCACGCCATTGAATTTGGTTTTGAATATGAGCAGAGAATTGAGCGTCGCTATGTCGTTTCTCCTTTCGCCACAGGTACAGGACTTTGGGGCTTAGCCCGCCAATTGGCCAATCGCCACATTCAAACGTTAGATACCAGGAACCCGATTCCTGTTTATGATGAGTTCGGAGTTTTTCTTGACACTGTAAAATACAATCGTCTTTTTGTTGCGCAAGATCAGGCATACTTTGATAAATCTTTGAGAGCAAGTTTAGGATTGGATCCCAACGGTCTTGATTTCATTGATGTAGATGCCATTGACCCCAGCCAGCTTAGCTTAAGCATGTTTAGTCCTGATGAATTGCTGAATAACGGTTCCAACTTTTATTTCGCTTATGGTTATGATTACCTTGGAAATCGTTTGACGAAACAGCCAAGCTTAGAGGATTATTTCGTACAAAAGGATGCTAACGGAAATTTCACCCGTGACATGGCGGCATATCAACCGAATTACGCCGCTGCCTATATTCAGGATAAGTTCAACTTTCGTGATCTCATTTTCAATATCGGTTTGCGCGTAGATCGCTTTGACAATAATATGAAGGAGCTGAAAGACAAATATTCTATCTACCCCATTCGCACAGTTGCAGAAGTGACTGATTTGGGAAGCCATCCTTCTAACATGGGCGCCGGCTATGCTGTATATGTAAATGACATTGAACATCCGACCTCAATAGTTGGATACCGAAATGGTGATACATGGTACAATGCCCAGGGAACTGAGGTAAATGATCCGAAAGTGATTGCACAAGCCACATCAAACGGACAAATTCAACCGTACCTGGAGAATAATGATTTGACGAATCTCACACTCACTTCTGCCTCATTCCAGGATTATAAACCTTCATTGGATTTCATGCCGCGTATTGCCTTTTCATTCCCCATTTCTGATATGGCCATGTTCTTTGCGCACTATGATGTTCTTACTCAACGGCCTTCCGGAACTGAATCGAGAGGTGTTGCATTCGCTCCTATTTATTACTATTATTTTTTCAACTCTTTGCAGGGTGCTGTCTTTCCCAACCCTGATCTGAAGCCTGAAAGAACTATTGACTACCAGGTTGGCTTTAAGCAAAAATTAGGTCCTACTTCTGTTTTAACAATCAGCGGAACATATCGCGAATTGAAAGACATGATCCAGGTTCAAAATGTTGCTTATGCTTATCCGCATAGTTATATCACCTATGGCAATACCGATTTTGGCACCGTAAAATCCATAGAGTTAACCTATGAGCTTCAACGGACTAAAAATATAAGGTTGGAAGCAAACTATACCTTGCAGTTTGCAGCAGGGACAGGATCGAGTGCGACTTCCGGCATAACCCTCGTTGGTTCAGGTCAGCCCAACTTACGTACCATCGTTCCTTTCAGCTATGATCAGCGCCACAACATTACCATTGCAGCAGATTATCGTTTTCCGGCAGGAGAAGATTATAACGGACCTCTTGCAGGAAAAAATAAATCGCAGATATTAGCAAACGCCGGTTTGAATATGATATTCCGTGCCGGTTCAGGAACACCCTACTCAAAGCAAACCGACGCCACTCCAACCGCATTGTTTGGCGTAGCTACTCAAACATCATTGGACGGGAGCGTGAATGGTTCGCGATTGCCATGGTCATTTAAAGTGGATGCTAAGCTGGATAAGGATTTCAGATTAACATCACCACAAAAAATGAAGGATGCAGAAAAAAATGGAAAACAAATTAATCCATTATATCTCAATGTTTATTTGCTTGTGCAGAATGTTTTTGATGTAGCCAATGTGCTCGGTGTCTATGCCTTTACCGGAAACCCGAACGAGGATGGGTATATAGAATCCGCCACAGGTCAGCAAACTATGAATGGCCAGGTTAACCCCGAAACTTTTGCTTTTCTCTATGGAATTAAAGAAGACAACCCGGGTAATTATAGCTTAGCAAGAAGAATTCATCTTGGTGCAATACTAAATTTCTAAAATTAAAATCATGATCATAATGAAACAGCCAATCCTTCTAATCGCGATGATGTTGCTGATATGCTTCTCTTCGCAGGCAAAAGAAAATACAGGAATATACGGAGGGAACAGTTTAGGTCAATCGGAGAAGGTTGCTGCGGGTGACTGTGCGCCGGCATCTTCTTCCATTGACATGGATATAAATAATGCCCGTGTCCGCTTGCAAAATGGCGGCGACATGTGGTGGGATTTAATCGGCACCGCAAAATATGAAATCCCCAAGAGCTTACCCGGTCAGCCGGAGAATCCAAGTTCTATGTTCGCAGGCGCGGTATGGATCGGCGGAATTGATGCTCAAGGTCAGTTAAAAGTAGCGGCTGCTACATATCGTCAAAACGGAAATGATTTTTTTCCCGGACCGTTGGACAACGATGCTGCGATAGAAAAACAAACATGCAAAGATTGGGATAAACAATTTGAAGTTTTAGGAACAGAGATTGATTCCTTTCTTACCATATACCAGCAATTCGGCCCCGTTCTTTCTTCCACGCAGGTTCCCACTCATATTCTCAACTGGCCTGCTTATGGTAATCCTTACTACCCTAATGTAGGCAATCGCGACATGGCTCCATTTGAAGATGCTGATGGCAATGGTTACTATGATCCAACAACCGGTGATTATCCAATTATTGATGAAAACAGTGCCATCCCCAGCTATGCTGATCAAATGATTTGGTGGGTTTATAATGATAAAGGAAACATACATACTGAAAGCGGCGCTACTGCTATTGGAATGGAAGTTCACACATTGGCGTTTGCTTTCAAAACCAACGATGAAGTGAATGATATGACCTTCTATAAATATAAGCTACTCAATAAAGCTACCGTCCCTATTGACAGTACTTTTATGGGACAATGGGCAGACCCTGATTTAGGATGCTATACTGATGATTATGTCGGGTGTGACGTTGAGACCGGATTGGGCATTGTATATAACGGACAGGCCGTGGATGCAGGATCATGTGCTTTGAATTATGGAAATCAACCACCTTACATTGGTATCGATTATTTTCAAGGACCCCATGATCAAAACGGAAATGAGTTGGGAATGTCATCTTTTCTCTACTACGTAAATGATTTCTCTGTAATTGGAAACCCTGAAAATGCTAGTGACTATTATGGATACCTTTCCGGCACCTGGAAAGACAATACTCCCTTCACTTTCGGCGGGAACGGGTACGGCGGCGGCACCCCAACCAATTATGTTTTTCCGGATGATCCACCCTTGCCTCAGCCGGCCTGGTCGGAATGTTCATACAATGATGCTTTCGGCGACAAGCGCTTCATACAATCTTCAGGGCCGTTCCGTCTTGAGCCGGGAGCTACTAATGATATAGTTATTGGGGTAGTATGGGTTCGTCCACCGATAGGCACCTATCCTTGCCCAAGTTTCAAGCTCATCAAACAGGCAGACTTGAAAGCACAGGCACTGTTTGATAACGGCTTCAAGCTGAAAGATGGCCCGCCGGCTCCCGATCTTGCAATCACCGAGTTGGACAGGGAAGTGATTATCTCAATGGCGAATATTAATAATTCCCTGGGGAGCACTCATAATATAGAGAGATTCAAATTTGCTGATCCTCAAATTAAAGCAATAGGCAGCCCTGATTCAATATTTAACTTTGAAGGATATAAAATATTTCAATTAGTTGATCCAAAGATAGATTCTAAGGATTATGCTGATGCTTCCAAAGTTTATGATCCATCTAAAGCACGTCTTATTCTTCAATGCGATGTTAAGAATGGTGTCGAGAAAATTGTTAATTATATTTTTGATGCTTCCCTCGATGTAAATAATCCGAATCTCGTTCCTAATGTTCCCGTTCTTGAAGTAGAAGGGAGTGATCTGGGAATTGTTCACACCCTTGATGTTACTACTGATGCCTTTGCAACAGGAGATAAACGATTAGTAAATAATAAGACCTATTATTTTAGTGCGGTTTCTTATGCTTACAATTACTATGAAGTAGCTGATACCATCCTCGATGATCAGGGAAACATTGTAAATATTACGACGCAAGTGCAAATGGAACCTTATCTTGCCGGTAGAAAAAATATCAAGATATATTCTGCAATTCCGCACATCACATCTCCTGAAGATGGTGGCTTGGTTTTAAATTCTTCCTATGGTGACGGTCCTGAACTTACACGTCAGGAAGGCAGTGGTAACGGCAAGTTAGCAACTGATCTAACCGATCAATCTATCCTTGATATTCTTTCCAGCCCTATAGCTCAGAATTTCCATCAAACCTATCTGGGTGGGAAAGGTCCTGTGAGCATTGAAGTTTATAATCCTAAAGTAGTTCCGTCCGCTGATTTTGAATTTGGGATGGTTGATACTAATAACGCCGGCAAAATATTAAGTACCACAGGAACCTACTGGTATCTTAAAAATCTTAACACCGGTGAGGTCGTTTATGCGGATACTACTTTGGATTCTCCCAATCAGCAACTCATTCCGGATTGGGGCTTGCAGGTTTATCTTGAACAGACCCGTAACCCCGGCGGTACTGTGGCTGTTCAAACCGCAGACAATAATGGGTTCATAGAAGCCACCATTCAATTCAGTGATCCGCAACATCCATGGCTGTCAGGATTAGCAGATGAGGAGGGCGATAATTTTTTCAACTGGATTCGATCCGGTACCTACGCTCCCATGGGAGGAACAGCTTTCCCTGATTATGTCAATATTGACGACAACCAGGTTTATGAGAACCTTATTGGCAGAACATGGTCTCCTTATCGCCTTGCAAGTGACGAGAAGACAATAGGTCCTGCGTGGAATGATGTATCACACACCGGTCTCAATCCTCTTGACAGTTTGGTGAGTGTGAATGTTGTTTTCACACCTGATAAAACAAAATGGTCACAGTGTATAGTGGTGGAGGAAGATAATGAAGTGGTACTTGCGCAAGGCGGTGCACTTAAATTTAATTTGCGCAAGGCGAATTCAAAGAACATTGACGGAATCGATAATCCAAACGAGCAAGGAAGATCCTGGTTTCCGGGTTATGCATTCAATCCTGAAACCGGTGAGCGCCTGAACATTTTCTTTGGCGAAGACTCATGGTTGTTAAATCAAAACGGCAGAGATATGTTGTGGAATCCAACGTCAAGTATTTATGATCCCACTTTTAATAATTATTGGATAGGAGGAAAGCACTACATCTATGTTTCCAGTTCTAAGTATGATGGCTGTGCCTCCTTCAAGAACGACTTAGACGCAGGCACCACTACTGCAAAAAGAAATGTTTACAAAACCGTAAGGTGGTGTTCCATTCCTTTGCTTGCATTCGGGCAGGAATTCACTTCTATGGACGCAGGATTAATTCCAAATGAAACTACTATTCGTATCCGGGTCACAAAGCCTTATCAGATTTATTACACCGATGTTATTACGAACGGCATGCCCCGGTACACTTTCAATACCAGTAACATTGCCGCAATTTCTAACAACACCGCAACTGCGGTAAAAGCATTAGACACCATCAACATAGTTCCTAATCCTTACTATGCTTATTCTGCATACGAGCAAGGACAGATTGACAATCGCGTGAAGATTACCAATCTTCCCCAGAAGTGCACCATCACCATTTTTTCTCTCGATGGCACGCTAGTGCGCAAGATCACACGTGATGATCAGAGCATCACTTCCTTTGATTGGGATTTGAAAAATGATGCCGGTGTCCCGATTGCCAGTGGCTTATACATAATACATATTGAGGCACCGGGGCTTGGTGAACGTACATTAAAGTGGTTCGGTGTTCTGCGCCCGACTGATTTGAATAACTACTAAACTCATAAACTCATTGATATGACTAAACTTCTAAAACTTTTTGTTGCGGTGATGCTTCTTTCAGCCATTGTCTATGGCGGAAATAAAGATCGCCAGGGTGAGGCAGGCGCTTCTGAATTGCTCATCAATCCGTGGGCACAAAGCAGCGGATGGGATGGCATTAACACTGCCTGTGTGAGAGGTGTTGAAGCCCTTAATCTCAATGTTGCAGGATTAGCTTTCACTAAGAGAACTGAATTAGTGTTTGCGCACACGGAATGGCTTTCGGGAACCGGAATAAGCTTTAACACCTTTGGCTTTTCTCAAAGTTTGGGGAAAAGTGGTGGTGTGATCGGTGCTGATGTAATGTCAATTGACTTTGGAGATATTCCTATAACCACCACGAGTTTACCTGAAGGTGGCCTTGGAAATTATCATCCGCAATTCATCAACATTGCGTTAGCATATTCGAAAGAATTTTCCAATAGCATTTACGGAGGCATAGTAGTTCGCGGAATTTCAGAAGCAATTTCAAGCACCACTGCCGCAGGGATTGGTGTTGATGCAGGCATTCAATATGTAACAGGCCCCAAAACCAACCCCACGCAAATCAAGTTCGGCATTGCACTTCGTAACATCGGCACACGCATGCATTATGGCGGTGACGGTCTTTCATTTCGCGGTCAATCTCCGCAAGGTGATTACACCATGACTGTGGAACAACGCTCGCAGGGTTATGAGTTGCCTTCGTTATTGAACATCGGCGGATCCTATGATTTCATATTCGGTGCGCAGAGTCAAAAACTTCATCGCCTCACAGTGGCTGCTAATTTCTGTTCACATTCCTTCTCGCAAGATCAGGTAGGTTTGGGATTAGAATATTCTTTTAAAGAAATGCTCATGGTTCGCGGCGGATACAATTACCAAAATAATCTTACCGATGCTGCTACACGCGTCACGGCATTAACGGGCATTTCCGGCGGAGTTTCTTTCCTGATGCCTCTTAAGCAGAATGGCCCGAAATTAGGCATTGATTATTCCTACAGAAGCAGCAATCCCTTTAAAGGGACACACAGTTTGGGATTGAGAATTACTTTGTAAGTTTACAGTCCTAAAAAACTCCTGAGAAACGCTTCCTGGCAACAGAAGCGTTTCTTTTTTCTTCCACACAAAACATCAAGCTATGTCAGCACTCACCTATCTTACTGCAGAAGGTTTAGACAAAATAAAAAAGGAGCTTCAGTTACTTCGCACCAAGGGGCGCTCTGAGATCGCTAAAGCCATCCAGGAAGCGCGTGAGAAAGGAGATCTTGCAGAGAACGCAGAATACCATGCTGCCAAGGAAGCGCAGGGAATGCTTGAAATGAAAATCGCTCACCTAGAGGATACACTCTCCAACGCGCGCCTGGTTGATATGAGCCGGCTCAATACTTCAAAGGTGATGTTGCTTTCAAAAGTGAAATTGAAAAACATTCAGACCAAGCAAGTAGTGAACTTCATGTTGGTCTCAGAATCGGAAGCAGATTTGAAAGCAGGGAAGATCTCTATTTCTTCCCCCATCGGCAAAGGTCTTTTGGGAAAAGTGATTGGTGATGTGGCGGAGATCATTATTCCTGCCGGCATCATGAAGCTTGAGGTGCTGGAGATAGCGGTGTGATAAACGATGCGCGATTTATGTAATACGATTCACGATACACGTAACACCATACACGTAATACGATTCACCATTCTCGTAACACGATTCACGATTCATGCAATTCAATTCTTATTTCATTTTGCCGATGGATCGGGATTGTTATTGAGTTGTGTTACGTGAATCGTGTATAGTACTCTTTGCCAACTGCTAATTGCTAACTGCCAACTTAGTTACCATGCCATCCATCTTTTCCAAAATAATTGCCCGCGAAATTCCGGCGCACATCGTTGCAGAGGATGGAGACTGTATTGCCTTTCTTGATATCCTGCCTCTCGCAAAGGGGCACACCCTTGTGGTTCCCAAAAAGGAAATGGATTACCTCTTTGACGTTGACGATGCACTTTTGCAGAAGCTGATTTTATTTTCAAAAAAGGTCGCCAAAGCCATTGAGCGCGCTGTGCCTTGTAAGCGTATTGGCGTGGCAGTAATTGGTTTAGAAGTTCCTCATGCTCACATTCACCTGATACCGCTCCAAAGCATTTCTGATATCAACTTCAGCAGGCCCAAATTGAAGTTGAATGATGATGAGTTGTCGATGATTGCGCAAGAAATTCGAAAGCATCTTGATTCCTGAATCCCACTTTGATCTGGGATTGATATTTTTTGATGGGCAAAAAATTATTCTCTCAGCCACGCGAAATATTTTTTTGAACACTGAAAAAATTTTCGTGAAAGAAATAATTCCTTACTTTAGCTCATCTCATGAATTGTCCCTTGTAAACTTTGTTTTTCGCTATGAAATTAGCGAAAGCTGAAACAGCCACTCAAATACACAAAGCAATTTCAATATGACTCCAACCATTCCTCATCATTTAAACGTTCTTTTGGTGGATGATGACGCTGATGACCACGAGTTTTTTCTTCATGCCATTACAAAAGCCAAAACTCCAACGCACGTAAAAATTAAAACCGTAAAAGATGGAAGTGAAATAACCGCTGCATTGCTTAATGGTTACGGGAGGTTACCTGACATTATTTTTCTCGATATAAATATGCCCAGTAAAAATGGACATGAGATATTGCAGGAAATCCGGCGGCAAAAAAAATTGAATGATGTTGCCATCGCCATCTTTACCACTTCTTCGAGTGATTATGATATTTACAAGGCTCACGAGAATGGAGCAAACCTCTACATAAAAAAACCTGATGAAGTTTCGGAACTCGTCGCCATCATGGAAAAAGTTTTAGCACTCGACTGGAAAAATCATAAACCCCATTCCACCATTGATGAATTTGTTTGGGCAAAACAATCCAAAGTAAAGCGGTAACCTTGGCCGAGTTAAGACTTGTGGACGTAAGACTAGTGGACCCGAGACCTGAGGACACAGGATTTTCGGAAAATCATGACTACTTCGAAATCGTTAATTTTCCATTCAGGTTCTCGCCATTGATGGGATTTGTAGCACGATAAAAATAAATTCCACTCCGATAATTTTTTGTGGGGAATGAGAAAATGTTTTGAGAAAGAAAATGATAAGAGGCAATTTCATTTCCCAACAAACCAAAAACACAGAAAACAAACGGTTGATTGCAGGGAGAGGAAACCTTCACATGCACCATATCTGAGGCGGGATTTGGAAAAATTTTTATGCCGGAATGAAACGGGAAATTATTTTCTGAGGTAGGCTGGCAACCTTCACCATTCATCAGCTTTGCATCAAAGAACACCCGCACATTGTGCCGGAAAGAATCAGTGAAGAAAGAAGCATCGCTATGCGTACCATGGAGAATTGAATGCCACACAGCATCCCCGCCGTGGACAATGAGCGAATCATACAACAGCAAACTTTGAATCGGCGGCACGGTGCAATCCTTTGTGCCATGCCAGATATCAAACGGCGGCTCATTACCATCAATATAAGTAAGGACACTGGACTGTGCGACAAGTTCGGGACATGATGAGATCGAACATCCGAGAAATTTTCCGATGGGATTATTGATATTATCATTCCAGCAACACGGATAAGGTGAGCATGAATCCGGTGGTATGTTGGGATAATAAGTATCGAAATAGTTGAAATCAGTAGTAGCGTACATGCTAAGGACTGCCTGCACGCGGCTGGTAACTTCCCCGCTTCCAAGATGTTTTCCTTCGAGAGAAGATACATCGCCTGACGTTCCGAGAATATCAACAAAATATCCGCCGGCGCTTTCACCAATCACACCCATCTTACAGGTATCAACAAAATATGTTTCAGCATTCATCCTGAGAAAACGAATGGCAGTTTTACAATCATACACCGGTCCCGGAAAAAGAGTATCACTGCTCAGGCGGTAATTGATATCTGCAATCACGTAGCCATGGTAATAAAGCGAATCACAAAAAGTTGTACCGGAAGGATAGTATAGGGATGGAAGCGCTTCACCTTTTTGCCCGGCGCCAAAACCACCTCCATGAATGTGGACCACGCACGGCAAAGCAGAATTCACTCCGGGAGGAATGAAAACATCCATCTTGTGTTTAATGGAAGTATCATTTACGTAACTCACATTTGCATAAGTGGGAGTAATGATCTGCGCATGCATGAATGCGGGAAGAAAAAGAAAGAGCAGGCAAAATGTTTTCACAAATTGAAGATCAAAATGCAAAGTCAAAGATCAACCATTCAATCTTAAACATCAAACTACGATTTGGCATATCCCGCAATCATTAATGCAGCGCCTGCCATAGCGGTGTCTTTAATGACCATTGCCGTTGCTGTTTGATCCGGCAGATGCGGCATGTGTACTGTAAACACAATGAGAAGAAGAAATATTGCGAGTAAAATGCCTGCAATGCGAGCCCACCTGTTAATGATAAAACTTATAGCAGCAAGCAACAAGCACACACCTGTAAAATAAATCAGGGGTGCCCCCAATGATGAAAACATGGGAGGTAAATTTCCAGCCATTTGATCGGCACTTGTCAAATGAGCGATACCGAAGAAAGCGATCGCAAGTGCGTAAATGATTCTTCCAATGGGGCTGAGAGCGTTGTTCATGAGAAGGAATTTTTTTGTCAGGAAAGAAAGTAGTGCAAGTTATTTTTTGAAAGTTGGTTAGAAAAATGCAGAAGGGAAAATGAGAATTCAGTGATTATCAACATCACAGTGCGATACATCGCATGCCTTACGAAGCGTGTCAAACCATCTTACGCATATCACAGTACGCAAAACACAAAACGCGTTTACAATTTTCTGATTTTCCTTCAGAAAAATTACGTTGTTTTGCTCGGCTACAATGAACAACATTCTATGAAGCAATTTTCATATCACAAAAAAATATTCCGGGCATTTTGTACTCTCAATATATTGCTCCTGTCATGTCCTTCCCTCTATGCGGTGAATGTAAGCGGCGTGATCAACAGCTATGCATCCGTATCCGTAATTGCAGGAACTAATCTTACCGTTTCTTCAACGGCCGGCTTCAACCTGGGCGACAAGATCATGATCGTTCAAATGAAGGGAGCAGGAATTACCACGAGCAATACTGTGAACTATGGCGACATCACTTCATACAATGACTGCGGACACTTTGAATTCAACTACGTTTCAGGCATTGCGGGAAATATCATCACGCTTCAAAGCAACTTGGTAAAAACATATACGGTACCGAGCGGTGAAGTGCAAATTGTAAATGTTCCTTTCTACTGCGATGTAACAATCATTGACACCTTGAAAGCACAACCGTGGGACGGCGCTACCGGAGGCATTTTAATTTTTGAATCCGGCGGCACCGTAACTATGAATGCTGATATCTATGTGAGTGGTGCCGGCTTTCGCGGGCAAGTGCCCTGCAATAATGGTTTGCATGTATGCGGGAATACAAGCTATTACATCAATCCTATCAATTGCACATCAGGAGCAAAAGGTGAGGGCATTGCAGAATATGTCAATGCGGCGCAGAGCGGCGGCTTGGCAAAGCTTGCTAACGGTGGGGGCGGAAGCAATCGCGCAAACAGTGGCGGTGGAGGCGGTTCAAACAACGGAGCCGGAGGCCTTGGAGGAGATGAGGACATCAGTTGTGGCATCAATACCATCCAGGGCATTGGAGGTGTGGCACTTGATTACACGCTGGGCAGAATTTTTATGGGAGGTGCCGGCGGCAATGGACAGGGAGATAACAACGGTGCTGTCTTCGGCGGCGGCAACGGGGGTGGTATTGTGATTATTGCTGCAAATACCGTGGTTACCAACGGACATACAATTTGGGACGATGGAATAGATGTCACTGGTCAAACTGTGAACGAAGGCGCAGGTGGCGGCGGGGGCGGCGGCATTGTCTGCCTCGATCTGCTCACCATCACCGGAGTGCTTACTGTGTCAGTGAATGGCGGCGATGGCGGCTCCACCAATAACACTTTGGCGATTGCAGATTGCACGGGACCCGGTGGTGGTGGTGGTGCAGGCACAGTTTGGGTATCGGGTGGCGCTCTGAATCCGAATATTGTGGTCAATGCGTTCGGAGGTTTTGCCGGTCTTGCTCTCGGAGCGGGAACCAGTTGTGTGAATACCACTTACGGAGCCACAGATGGCAATGCAGGAGCAGTGATCTTCAACTATCCTCCGCATATTCTCCCCACGCCTGCACAAGTTGCTGATCTTGGTCCTGACTCGGTGGCTTGTTCTCTGCAACCGATTGTACTTGATCCGGGGGCTGGCTTCGCTTCTTACCTGTGGCAAGATGGTTCTACTAATCCCACATTTACTGCAATCGGGCCGGGAACATACCTCGTGAAAGTTGCTGATCCGCAGGGATGCTTCAGCGCTGATACAATTCTCATTACCCTTGCACCTCCTTACACTTTCAATATCGGAACGGGAGATACTGTCGTTTGCGCGGGACAACCGGTTACAATTAATCCCGGTGCGTTTACCGCTTACCTCTGGCAAGATTCTACCACTGCGCCAACATATCTTACAACTGATACCGGAACATTTTTAGTGGCAGTAGTAGATTCGTTTGGTTGTATCGGAGGTGCCTCCTATCATATCTCCAACATCCCGCCTTTCTTTTATGTGATAGGAACAGGTGATACCCTCATCTGCCCGAACCAGCTTGTCCTGATTGATGCAGGTTCCGGCTATGCTCAATACATCTGGCAGGATAGTTCACTGAACGAAATTTTTGCTACCACCGATACAGGAACTTATACTGTCATGGTGACTGATTCATTTGGCTGCCAGGGAACAGGAACATACCAGGTTCATTACTTCCCCAACTCTACTGTGTTTATCGGCAATGATACTGCGCTGTGCGAAGGTGACAGCCTCGTCCTCGATGCAGGAATTTTTCCGCAATACCTGTGGAACAATGGCTCTCAAAACAAAACAATCACCGTCTTCGATACAGGAACATACTCCATCACAGTAATTGATTTCAACGGCTGCATCATTGTAGATAGCATTCTGATTGATTCATTTTATGCTGTTCCGCCGGCAGATCTTATTAGTGATACGACTATCTGTACCGGGAACGTGGTAACGGTGGTTGCGCCTACGGGTTATGTCACTTATGTGTGGGACGATGGAACAACGCTAAACTTCCTTGATATAACAGAAGCGGGAGTTTATTCACTCACCGTAACCAATCAGTTCACCTGCATACGGGTGGATTCATTCGAGGTAAAGCTGCTGTGTCCCACAGCGCTTTTTGTTCCTGATGCCTTTACTCCGAATGGGGATGGCCTCAATGACATCTTCACACCCATCGGTTACAACATCACTTCTTTCCTCATGCAGATTTATAATCGCTGGGGCAGGCAGGAATATGAAACCAATAGTATTGACCGTGGATGGGATGGTGATTGTAATGGAGTGCCGTGCGAAATGGGAACCTACGTTTACTACATCGTCTGGACGGGTGCATTGGATGGAATTACTGATGGAGGGACAGAAAAAGGTAATGTGACGTTGATCCGGTAATTCATTTGAGGATATAAGTCAACTACCTCAAAAAAAATTTCTTGAGAATCGCATTTTCTACAAAGACTTTATCACGCGGGCTTTAAGAGCATCGGGAAGTGTACAACTATTTATCCACGCACCGAATCAATTCTTACACTATTGACTACCAAGCAATATCCTTCATAGTATTCGTCACAGCATTCTTTAATTTTCTTCTCTCTAAGGTAATATAGATCTCCTTTAATAGTATAATTGTAACACCAGCCACATCTTATGTTTTTTGCTGCCTCTCGAATCTGTCCTCTTGTTTCCGAGATTAGAATATAAGATCCTAATAAGAACGATAATTCATTTCGGGGTTTAATAACTTTTTTGACTCGATATAATCTTCTAAAGTTAGGATCAAACAATATATAATTATCAAATTCTACTCTAACGTTCCTTATTAACGGCTCATCAAGAGAGGTATCATTTATTTTATAGTTGTACCTCTTGACTACCGGAACCAGCCCGCTTGAATCAATTACATTCACTATACCAAGTGAACAATTTATATTTCCTTTCTTATCATTATCCGGATGGCAGCCATGACTTGAAATCATACTTGATACACCGCCCATTACGATTACTATTGATAAGGTTTTAAAAATGAACATTGATTTCATTATTGCTTTACACCTTAGGTGAGTCTGTTTGCGCCGTTAGACGACATGGCGGCTTCCACTCAAAATGAAAATTTTTCTCTACCCATTTTCATAACGCGATTAATTTTCCCGACAATATTTTTTCCCTATCAGAAATTCGAATGAAATAAATCCCGGGTAATAATTTTTGTCGCTCAAGAAGTGTTGTTTTGCCGGTGAATGAATATTGCATAACCGGCTCACCAAAACAATTGAAAAGAATCACCTGCTTTTCATTGTGATAATTTCTTCCCAATAGTTGAATGGTGGTGGAAGAAGAAAATGGGTTGGGTGCAATCAATAAATCATTTTCATCTCCTGAATTTTCTAAAATCGCAGTCGGAATGCACGTGCCGGAAAGATTATCATCAATCCAAAAACTGCGGTCATGAATCCATTGCTTCATGTAACCGATCTCATCCGCATAAGTTTGTCCGATATAATAGTTCCAGTCAACGTATTGACCAAGAATTGGCCACTGTATAAAATTTCGCTGCTGAGGTTCATTAAGTACTGCCGCCACTGAATCAATCCAATGGTTGATGGAATCAGTGCAGAGAAAATTCTGACGAAGGAAATTCCACCTGCATTTCACGTTATCAGCAAACACAGGATCCTCGAGCATGCGGCTCCACCAAAACGGAACATGAGGATAAAACCCCGAACAGTAATTGTTGAATTGATATTGCCATCCGATTGCACTCCATGCATTGCAATAGTTTGCATTACCGAATGAAACGTTAAAATCCCATAGTGGCCCCATGGTGAGCTTGCCTCCTTTACTGTCCTTGTCTTTAAACATAAAACATGATGAGCGATAGCCGTCCACGGTATGCCCGAGCTCTTCCATCAGCATAAAATCAATGAAAGAGTTTTCATCAGTATACAGTCTGAACCCCGAATCAGGATCAGCGAATTGCGGGCTCATAAGCGTTGTTTCGAAAAGATTCACATAATTCTGTACATAGTTTTTCTGCAGCGGCAACAATTCAGTTTCATCGGGGTCGTGGTATTGAAAAAAAACTTCGCTGTCGAAAGCAGAGAACCATGTTTCATTACCGCTCGCCGTTGTCTTGTCAATCTTGATGATGTATCCTCCTGTCAGCTGATCACCGGTTGTATCACTTGTGGTGAGATGCGCAATGTCAACCCGATTAGCATTGCGCTTTATTTTTTCCTCCAACTCGTATACGCCTTTGTAATTTCCATTCAGGACCAATTCTGCAAATCGCGTGCGTGTGGCATAATGTCCCATTCGATTGAACAGGTGATATGCAAGAGTATTTCGCATCAGGGTTTTATCAGAATATGGTGCGTACAAAATCCAATCATTCTCATCAGGTAGTCCGAGAAGAGAAGCGTTGATTTTATTTCCGGACGAATCAACAGGAGTGAAGGCGTACGATTTCTTCGGATACATCTGCGAGGTGGAACCGCGGATTTCAATCGTCACATTTCCCTCGTAATTATTGAAAGGATCATTTATGTGATTTATATTCACGGGTCCGTTATCAATGATGCCCATGAAAACGGTGATGCGCGGATCATCCTGAATTTGCTGACCATTAGTATTGATGATAATGATGGGAAGCGAAGAAGAATCCAAAGTCACCTGTCCCACTGTTGCAGTGAAGACGAAAGAAAGCAAACCGGCGATGAAGAATTTGCAATTGCTTTTCATGATGACGTACTGCTTATCAAAAAAAATCAATTAATACCGAAGGTATTCTTTGTTTTCATCTCATGCATCCTGCATTAGCAAGATGTTCATGTTAAACCAATGATTTCATGTCAATGGCAGAAAAGTTGTACCACCCGGGGTGCAGTTTCCTGCAGTACTGCGGAATTAAAATTCAGAAATGAATGCCGATGAAGCGTTATTTGCCGGGTTCATCAAATCCCGGCCTGATAAATTTCATCGCGATGGGGAAACTTTCGTTGCCGGCGGATTTGATTCTTGAAAGCAGCGCAACAAAGTCAAGCATGTCATCCGCCTTGTCAGGGAAATGTTTCATCATTATTTCCCATGCGCTCATGCTTCTGTCAACTGCTATCAAAGCAATCTTAGCAGAGCCGTTGTGATCACTTTGCGCTTCATCATCATCTTCACCTTCGATCACATCAAAAAGACCTGACAATGCGCGCGAAAATTTAACTTCAATAAAAAGTTCAAACCACTGAATAGTTTCTATAGCATCTTTCATTTCATTCACCACCCGCATCGCCTCTTCTTCACTGCTGATCCCCATCAACAGATGGCTTGAAAGTTCTTCACCTTTGCCTTTAAAAATTTCACTCTCGCTTTTAATCCAATCATGAACCTTCATACCATAATCATGTGCTAAAGTTTTTAAAGGACTTTGATCGAGAAATTCTTCTTCACGTTTCTGCCGCTCTTCAAAGCTGCGATTCACCTCTTCATCTTCTTCGATGGCGTTCAGATCAATGTTCAATCTTTCCGCATCCATCTTGATCATCTCCATCGTCATTTCAAAATTTTCCGCCACTTCCTTCATCGCTGCTTCCATGTCTGCCTCCATGTCGCCGGTGGATTTTGTTGCGCGCTCCGCTTCCGCAATGCCAACATTGCACCGCATCTGGAACGCACAGCGTTCACACCAGCGATCGCAATAATTGTGAATGCCCGGTATGATGTGCGGCGCCTGCGCCTTGCGAATGAATGCTTTTATTTTTTTTCTGCTTATAGCCATCTTTGATTTCGGATTTTCGATTTTGGTTTTTCCGCAGGACTCTATGAGCGTATTTCCGAATTTCAAATTTCAATTTTCACATCAAAAGAAATTCATTGTGGTAATCAAAAAAAAATTATTCCGGTTTCTCTTCAAGGTAAGTAACCACAGCAAGCTTATTTCCTTTCGGGCTTACCGCCAAACGATAAAATTGATAGACAGCAGTGCCTTTGAAATCAGCTACTTCTTCCCACGGACCTGTGTCATTATCATTTTTCTTTACTTTCTTCTCTTGTGGCTTTCCCGGCTGAGCAGGAACATTCTTGGAGTTTGCCGCAGCTCCTTTACCCGGAGTAGTTGCATGAGATGATGCCTGGCGAGAAGTTGTTGCCAATGCTACCGGAGGAACATAGTGATATAATTTTGAGCCGCTGCCCATTAACAAACTTCCATCAGGCATAAAACAAAAATCCTGTTGGTCTTCAAGCGTTGGAACAACTCCGCTTACTTTTCCGCTCTTGCCATCAAATAATTTGATAGTCCAGGGATTTGATCCTTTGTCAACGAAAGCTATCTGCAAATTTTTGCCGGGTAATTTTTGAAGACATTGCCCAACATCCTCTGCAATGGTATCCACTTTCCCGGTAGTCAGATTTGCCACTACCAAAATGGCCGGGTCACTGACAATGACCATTGCCACCCGTACAGGATCAACCCAAATATAATAACCCACTTTCCTGATTTTGGGAAACAGCGCATCACAATCATCCTGTTTGTCAATGCATCTTGCAAGCACCTGCGAAGTGTCATCTTCCAAAACTCTTACAACGGAAACTCCAATTTTATTCGGAGGGATCATGGGAGAAAATTCAGACGTTCTTGGTGTGCGAATTACCGCGGTAATTTTTTGATCATTCAGATTGTATTTGTAAATGTCAGCTCTCAGGGTGTCACTGCGTGAAGTAGTATCACGAACAGCGGAATACAAAATCGCGCTGCCATCAGGATAGAACCATGGCTCGTTGTCATAGCCCTCGTTCTTAGTTATGCGCACGGGGTTTTCGAAAAGCAAGTTTCCTCTTTTATCAGTGCCAATGTCAAGAAGATAAATATCGGTTTCCGGAAGTGTGGTTGCATCCTGTGCCAGTGAAGCATAGCAAGTGATAACAACAAACATTTTAGTGAATGCAATGAAATGCAAAAGTGATTTCCCCGGGAAGAATTCCCGGAATGACCGGGACACGCGGGGTCTCAAATATCTACATGATGAAAATGGTGTGTTCGACATGAGGAAGTGAAAATTTTTTTGTTGCGCCAAAGTTCAACATTTGGTAATGAAAAAAGAAGTCAGTGATTGGAAGTCAGAAGTTAGACATTAATAAGCGGCGTCTTGTCGGGAGGAATTGGCGGTAAAGACCCGGAACAAATGATTTGGATTCTGTTTCCCAACCATTCAAAATTAAATTTCGCTTGCTTCAATTTTCTATTTTCGACCACACAATTTCAAAATAAATTTCATTTCAGACGCACCATATTTCCAACTCCTGTCTAAATGCCATCTCTAACATCAACCATCTATCTTCTGCCTTCTGGCCTCTACCTTCTAACATCTTAACCCGCCCATGATTCAACGCATCACTTCCTACGATGAATACAAGCGCTCCTATGAGCGCAGCATCAATGACCCTGAAAGTTTCTGGAGTGAGGTGGCAGAAGGTTTTCACTGGAAAGAAAAATGGCAGCGCGTTCACTCCGGCGGATTTGAAAATGTGGATTACAAATGGTTTGAAGGCGCGAAGCTGAACATCAGCGAGAATTGTCTTGATGTTCATCTGAAATCCCTCGGAGAAAAAGCTGCGATCATCTGGGAGCCGAATAATCCTGAAGAAAAAAATCGCACACTTACTTATCGTGAATTGCACCGTGAAGCATGCAGGTTTGCGAACGTGCTGCGCCAGATTGACATCCGCAAAGGCGACACTGTCTGCATTTACATGCCGATGATTCCAGAGCTCGCTGTTGCGATGCTTGCATGCGCACGCATTGGCGCGATTCATTCCATTGTATTCGGCGGATTCTCCTCTCAATCCTTACAGGGACGAATTCAGGATGCAGCGTGTAAACTGCTGATTACTGCTGATGGATTTTATCGCGGAGAAAAATTGGTGCCGCTGAAAAACATGGCTGATGAAGCGTTGAAAGATTGTCCTTCAATTAAAAATGTAATTGTTTTCAGAAGAGCGATGCTCAATATTAATGTGGAAGCCGGAAGAGATTTATTCTGGGATCAACTCATGAGTAACATCAGCGATCAGCATACCGCTGAAGCGATGGATGCCGAAGATCCGCTCTTCATTCTTTACACCTCCGGCTCTACCGGAAAACCGAAAGGCGTAGTACACACTACTGCCGGTTATATGGTGTTTGCCGGGTACAGTTTTCTCAACGTATTTCAATATCACGATCGTGATATCTTCTGGTGCACTGCTGATATCGGATGGATCACCGGACACAGTTATGTAGTGTATGGCCCGTTGTTGAACGGTGCAACCACGCTCATGTATGAGGGTGTTCCTGCCTATCCTGATTGGAGCCGGTGGTGGAACATCATTGACAAATACGGGGTAAATATTTTCTACACGGCACCAACAGCGATCAGAAGTTTTCAGGCACAGGGTACAGATCACTTAAACAGCGCGAACTTAAGTTCGCTCCACACGCTTGGGACCGTTGGAGAACCCATCAACGAAGAAGCATGGGAATGGTATTTCAAGAACATCGGCAAAGAGCGCTGCCCGATTGTTGACACATGGTGGCAAACGGAGACGGGAGGAATTTTAATCACTCCCCTTGCCGGCATCACACCAACAAAACCTTCGTTCGCCACGCTCCCATTCTTAGGAGTGGAACCCGTTATTGTTGACAGCGATGGTGTGATTCAAAAAGATATCGTTGCAGAAGGAAATCTCTGCATCCGGCGTTCATGGCCCGGGCAGTCGCGCACGGTGTACAAGGATCATGATCGTTTTGTGAAAACGTATTTTACCACCTACCGCGGAATGTATTTCACCGGCGATGGTTGTCGCAGAGATGAAAATGGTTTTTACCGGATCACAGGAAGAGTGGATGATGTGATCAAAGTTTCAGGCCACAGAATCGGCACTGCCGAAGTGGAGAATGCAATCAACGAACATCCGGAAGTTGCCGAGAGTGCAGTGGTTGCAATACCGCATGACATAAAAGGAGAAGCGATCATCGCATTTGTGATTTGTGTGCATGATGTTGATGACAAGAAGCTGGAGAGTGAAGTGATTCAAAAAGTATCAGAGATTATCGGGCCGATCGCGAAGCCGGAAAAAGTTTTTGTGGTAAGTGGCTTGCCGAAGACACGGAGCGGAAAAATTATGCGCCGCATCCTGAGAAAAATTGCGGAGGGGTTTCCGGAGCAAGTTGGCGATATTTCTACGTTATTGAATCCGGAGATAGTGGAAGAGATAAAGAATAAGGTTGCGGCAAATCCGTAATAAAAAATTCACCCATGAAAAGCTGGAGTTGTATCCTCACTTTAGTACTTGCATTTATTATTTCATCCTCACCGCATAGCGTGAAGGCTCAGTTTGACCTTCCTGACAGGGATATGATTAAGGCAAATAAAGTAAAGTCTATTACATGGTATAGTCATGGAGTGAAATCAAACAATCCGGAGGCTTGTAACAGATCGGGAAAAATGGAGTATGATGAATACGATTCTGCCGGAAGGCCAATTCTCGGTGAACAGTTTGATTCAGCAGGAAATATTTGGAGCACTGTGAGGGAAGCATATGACTCAATGGGCAATGAATTTACTTGTAATCTGGACTGACATTAAGAACAGGATAGCTACCTATGATACTCTCATTTTGGAAAACGTTTACAGCGAGGGGGAATTAATTCGCTATTCCGTGAGCAATAGTAGTGATTGCACTTTTTATAGCTATGATTCCAGCGGAAAATTGATGTTAAGTTGGGATACATCCTTCGCAAGTTTTCAAAAAGGAGATTCAGGATATATTCAGCGTTATCGTTATGATGAACATGGAAATCGAATCGAAATATTCCATTCTCATGGCAAACGCCATTCAAGAGAGTTATTTAATTACAATCCGAAAAATCAAATGGTAGAATACCAGTGGTTCACTGTTACTTCTGAATCTGATACACTAATTCCTGAGTCTGATACAGCAACTCTCAAAGAAAGATGGCTCTTTTGGACCCGGTATGAATATAACAGGGAAGGAAAATTAAGTAAAGAGATACCCATTGGAGGATATGGATCTTCCGTTGGCATCATTATCTATTCCTACGATGAAAATGGTTTTATGAATAAAAGAGGAGATGATTATATGGTGAGTGAATATGAAAATGATAAAGATGGAAATCGAATTAGAGAAAAGGTGTTCGCTAATAATTTGCTGATAGGTGACATGGAGTTTATTTACACCTTTTATCCTTAATGATGTTGTCAGTTGTTGTGAAGTGAAGTAAAAACACTACAACAACGTCTTCGCCCTCTCCACAAACTCCTGAGTAGTATTCGTAACAGGAAACGGTTCACTCGGTAGAGGCACCTTCAGAAAATTACACAATGGTCCCCATCCACTCTTCACATCATAGATCAACAGGCGATCTTTCGGAACCAACTTCAGCATCTTCTCATTGTATTCATTGTAGTGAGCGATCATTCCCTCTTTTGTTTTCACTCTGTTTCCGGCAATTTTTTTCAGCATCTTACCATTGAACCTGAGTACGCGCAGTCGCTTACGCAACGAGGAGGAAAACGGCAGCTTCAACATTGTCTTCAGCATTTGCAATGGCGCTGGAGGTTTTGAAACCTGCAGGATGGTACTGCTGAAACTCTTATACCACGATTCAGGATCGCGCGTGGTGTGAATCAGTTTTGCATCAGGATATTTTTTGAGCAACTCATCCATGTAAAGAATGATAGGAAAATCACATGCAGAGTGATAGCCGTTAAAAAGCGCATCCCAATCCACTGCTTCGCCGCGGTCAGCTTTCTCAAAATAAATAAGGTCATCAGGATTGTAAATAAGCTCGATCATGTGGTAGCATTTCCCAAAGCCCAATTGCTCCAGCGCTAACTTGAGTGAATGTGTGCCGGTACGTCCGTGTCCTGTGCCGATTACTTCTAATGCCATAAGATAAAGTTCGGATAAAAATAAAACTTATCCCCTCAGAAAAATGAGTGAATTTTCCGACTTTGGTTTTCTTATTTCATCAATTTCACCTCAGGAATGAGGCCTTACAATGATCTTTTCGCGCTTTAGGCAACGAAAGACCTCATCTCAGGATTTTAGAGTACCTTTCCGCATTCTTTATTTGTACTGTTGACTACCTTACTACCCATCTTTATCTTTTTGTAAAAGAAAAATTTTGCAATCCGAAACTTATTAATAAATTTGAGACGTCATAAATTTCAACCCTAAAAAATAATACCATGAAAAAACTCTTCGCGATTCTTTTCCTCTTAGCTATCATTACAGGTTCTTGTACCAAAGAGTACCACAACCCGACCACAGTTGACAATGGCAATAATAACAACGGTGGCGGCGGTAACGGAGGTGGTGGAAATGGCGGTGGTGGTGGTGGCGGTGGCGGAGGAAACGGTATCAGCCCTGTACCTTCCACATTTACACAAAAAGTTTTGATTGAAGAGTTTACAGGTGAGTGGTGTGGCTTTTGCCCCGATGGATTATTGGAACTTGAGAATGCTGAAAATTCAGCCCCTGGAAAGGTGTATGGCGCCTCTTGTCATAATGGTGATCCTTTTACACTTTCACCCTTTGATCAGGACTTTGAAACTACTTTTCCTCCAACTGGATATCCTACAGCAATGGTAAACCGTGTGCCGCAGGGAAGTGCAGTTACTCTGGATCGTCCATGGACCGGAGCTGCTGCCATGCAATTGGCGAACACCGCTGTTTGTGGATTGGCTATGAGTTCTTACACCGTTGGTTCCGACAGCTTGTATGTTGAAGTTCATTGCGGATTTAACACAACACTTGCCGGAGATTACCGTCTTACAATCTATTTGTTGGAAGATGATGTACCTGCTGTTCATCAGTCAAATTATTATGATGACGGAAGCTATGGTCCGGGCCCGTTAGTGGGCATTGGAAATCCAATTACTACATGGGCGCATAATGATGTTATAAGAGAAGTATTAACCGGTGAGTTTGGTGATGCTATTCCTGCTTCAAAGATGATTCCCGGCGGCGAATATGTAATCAAGTATGGCGGTACTATTACAGGCTTCGTTAAAAATAATTTGAAGATCACAGCCTTCATTAATAAGATCGGAACCAGTTCCACCACCCATCAAGTCATGAATGTACAGCAAGCGAAGGTGGCCGAGATAAAAGATTGGGATTGATTTGTGACATATCCTCAAAAGAAAACGCCCCGTTTCCCGGGGCGTTTTCTTTTTTTATTGTTCCAATTATTTTGTTGAACCATGATGTCTCAAACAGTGCAATGCAGGTTTGAATCAAAATAAAATATGCCCGGTTCCATTCCCTTCATCCCTTACTCCTTTATTATGAACAGAGGTTCGCAATGGTTGAGAGCTCATTTCTTTTTATCCCTATCTTTACCCCGAATAAAATCATAAAAACAATTTTTTCATTTCATTCTGCAAAGCCAATCATGAAGCGATTTCTGAACGTTGCAAAAATTCTTCTGCCATTCGTTGCTCTTATATCTTTTACGGGTTGCTTTCAATATCCGGAAGGCCCTGTCTTTACTGTGCAAACGCGGGATGAGCGAATCACCGGATCATGGCGGCTTACTTCAGCAACTGACCCTTTCGGGGCGGATGTGAGCGGTGATGCCTCTTTTGCAAACGTTACATTGACCGCGCTGGTCAGTCGTTCGGGTGATAAGTCATGGACTGTATTTCAGAACGGCAATTTACTCTCACTCGGTACTTTCCTTTTTGCCTCACATGGTGACCAAGTGATTGTAGTTTATACGCTGCTGAATAATGTACAAACTTATACGCAGGAGTTTTATGACATACGCAAGCTCACCGATAAATATTTCTATTACGTGGATCAGAATGGTTATACGCTGCACTACCAGAAATACTAACCACAACAATACGATTCACGATGCACGTAATACGACTTAAGTAAATCCTGCTAAGGTGTCCAAAAATTGTGGTTGATTTTTATTCCAACAGGCTGCATTCTTTTTTGTTTCTCACAATTACTCCCGATAAGCAGTAAGAGTTAGAAAACTCAAAGCTCTGATTGAAGAATCATAGACGCATTCTCAAAGATTCTACCAGCTACTTTTGTCTATTATACCTAAGTTAATGGGAGTCGGGTTACGTGTATCGTACATCGTAAATCGGTTGTTCATCTTACCAGCGTAACATTTCCTTTGAAGTTGAAATGATCGCCGCTTACAAATGTGGCTTCAGCATACCAGACATAAACTCCTACATCACATTTCTTCCCTTTGTAAGTGCCGTTCCATCCAGGGGCATTCCAATCATTTGTTTCAAACAACAATTCGCCCCAGCGATTGTACACCACATAATAGAGTGATGTGATTCCAAGCCCTCCTACTTCGTGAAAGAAATCATTGCTGCCATCCTGATTGGGAGAAAATGCAGATGGGAAATAAAGCAGGTGATAATATACCACGATGATGGGTCCAATCTTAAAAGTATCAGAACAATAAGCATTCGATGCCGTGAGAGTGACATAGAATGTATCAGGATAGGTATAAGTATGCGTTGGATTTTCCTCGGTGCTGAATGTGCTGTCTCCAAAATCCCATTGGTAGTCGGTTGCATACAATGAGCAATTCAGAAAATGAAACGTCGCTTGAGAAACGTCGTAAACAAGTGCTATGTCTTCCTGTGTGGTAGCACAGGCTTGCGGAACATGCAACACGGTAATGTAATCGGTTAATGTTAGCGTTGATGAGCAACCTTCAGCATTGGTGACAGTAAGCGTTACGGTGTAAACACCGGCGCTGTAGGTGTGAGTCGGATTCATTTCAGTGCTGGTGGTTCCGTCGCCAAAATCCCACTGATAAATCACGCCACCAGTACTGTTGTTATCAAAAGAAACAGTGAATGGTTCACATCCTCCCTGTGGTGCGGTGAATAAAGCATTAGGACTCGGATTCACAATCACTTGCTCTGTGTCCGATGCATTACAATCGAAATGATCTGTCACATTTAAAATCACCGTCCAAATTCCTATAGTATCCCATGATGCCTGGTACGGACCCGAACCGCTTCCCGATTGAACATTAGCATTTCCAAAATCCCAGATGAATTGGAAATCATTTCCCGCGCCACCGCTGTAAACTATACTGGTGATCGCTCCTTCACATAACGCAGAATCCATAGTGAAAGAAGCATCAGGCAATGTTCGCGTCACCACAAACACTGTATCATGATGCACGCATCCGCCGCTGCTGGTAGTGCTGATGTATAGAGTGGGAACTGTGGGATGATCTGTCGTAGAGGATTGATTGCTCGAGAATCCCGCAGGAACTGAACTCCATTGATACGAATAATTTCCAACGCCACCTGTGGCTGTTGCATTCAGAGTAACTTCTTCTCCGGCACACAAGGTGTCAGGTGCATTTGTTGCAGTAGAAATGAAATCCGGATTCACTGTTACCAACACTGTATCATTAGCCTCGCAATACCCGCCGACGTTTGCTGTAACAATGAATTCATAGTTGCCCATTCCCGGAAAAGTGGCGACAGGATCTGTAGAATTAGGGTCATTGAGATACTGCGAATTGTTCCATTGAAATGGCGAAAGTCCATCTACATGTAATTGCACCACAGGATCTGTTATGCATACCTGCAAATCAGGTCCGGCGTCTACCTCCGGCGCTCCCACTTGAACAGTAAATGAGTATACTGACTGACCTGAAATGGGACAGCCATCATCTTTAATTGTTACTGTAAATACATAAAACCCCGTATCATTTACTGTAGTTTGCCAGTGAAAATGCAGCGTATCAGGATTATCGCCGTGAACATTATACGTTGCATTGGGAATGGTGATGGGAAGATTTGTGGTCATCGTAAGATGATTAGTAACATCAACGTCCATCCCGATCAAATCAAAGTCGAGCATTGCGCCCGGACACACCTGCACCGTATTGCTGTCAACCAAAAATCCTCCCGTGACATTTTGAATGTTGTCAGGAATTGTTGGTACATTATTACTGCACTGCTTAATTATTATTTGCAAGTCGCGCTGCACACTTCCAATCTTCACACCATTTCTGTACTCATCAATCAACACTGAGATCACCACAATCTGAATCGAGCTTGGCGTGCAACTCATTTGCCCGGTAAGCGGATCAAAACCAAAAGTTGCACCCACAGTGAAGAGGGGGTAAGTCGGGCTGAGCGAACCACTTGCGTAAGAAATCGGACTGTTGTGTGCCCGCAGCGGATTCACAAGCGTGTAAACGAGCGAATCACCATCGGGATCATACGCGCCATGATTGTAAGTGAACAATTCATCAACGCAGGAATATGCGAGCGGAATGGTGGTAAACAACGGAGAGTTTTCGCACAACCCGTTCTCATTGCTGAAGTGACATTCCACGAACAAGTCCTGGTTACCCGGATCATACAGATTGGTGATGGCATCATTGCGCGAAGAAACGTGCGTATCAATCACCCAATCGTTGCACTGGAATGGGAGTATGATCGTCACCGCATAGATATATTGTTCATAACCCTGGAAATTTCCGCCGGCACACTCGCTGCTTTCGTCAGGACACAATCCGGCCAGATGGGAAATGGTATCTAATCCCTGCGTAGAATATACCAGTTGCATCGTATAAGAAGTGGAATCCGCAAAGTTGCACGACACGGAGCTAAGATCGAGCGGCATAGTCGGCGGCGCTTCAATGCCATGGCAATCGCGGTAGAACGTTGCAACAAACTGATATTGGTTGTTGCCGTAACAGGTATAAGAAAGATCGAGTGCTGCAGCGTGAGTGGCAAAACTTTTATTGTTGATATTCATCAACGCTATGACGGCAATCAAATGGAAGTAATATTTTTTCATGTTCAGAAAGTGAGAATAAGGTGAGTGCGGGTTATATTTCCCAATGAAAATTAGTAAAAATTTTTTTAGAATGAGGAAATTTCTTTCTTCATCACCTTAAAAGCAATTGCATTTCTATCTTTGACGCTTCAAATCATTCACCAAAAAGTATCTCCGTAATAAAATTTTATGTCGAAGATCATACGCATTCACGCCAGACAAATTCTCGATTCCCGCGGCAATCCCACAGTAGAAGCAGAGGTGACCACTGAAAAAAATTTTACCGGAAGAGCTGCTGTTCCTTCCGGCGCTTCCACCGGAAAACATGAAGCCGTAGAATTGCGGGACAACGATAAAGATGAATATCTCGGCAAAAGTGTGAAGCAGGCGGTCAAGAACGTGAACAGAGCCATCGAAGATGAATTGAGAGGGATAAATGTTTTTGATCAATCTGCGATTGACCGCGTAATGATCAAAGCCGATGATACGGAAAATAAATCGAAGCTCGGTGCTAATGCAATTCTTGCAGTGTCACTCGCCTGTGCGCATGCGGCGGCAAAAGAATTGAACCAGCCCTTGTTTCGCTACGTGGGTGGGGTGAATGCCCACGTGTTACCCGTGCCGATGATGAACATACTCAATGGCGGCGTTCATGCTGATAATAAAATTGACTTCCAGGAATTCATGATCATGCCTTTTGGCGCGAAGCGTTTTTCAGAAGCATTGCGCATGGGTGTGGAGGTTTTTCATGCGCTGAAAAATGTATTGAAGAAAAAAGGATACTCGACGAATGTTGGTGATGAAGGTGGATTTGCCCCCGACATTCAATCGAATGAAGAGGCGATTGAAACTGTGCTACTCGCGATTGACGCTGCGGGATATTCCGCTGGAAAAGATATTTGGATTGCACTGGATGCCGCAGCATCAGAGTTCTGGAATGAAGAACAAAAAAGATACATCTTCAACAAATCAAGTGGTGAAATGTATTCTTCAGTGGAGATGGCCGACTTCTGGAAAAATTGGGTGGCAAAATATCCGATCATTTCTATAGAAGACGGATTTGCGGAAGATGATTGGAATGGATGGAAAAATATCACGCTTTCACTGGGTGATAAAATTCAATTGGTAGGTGATGATTTATTCGTGACGAATGTGAGACGGTTGAAGAAAGGCATTGATCAAAAAGCAGCGAATTCTATTCTCATCAAAGTGAACCAGATCGGCACACTCACTGAAACAATTAATGCAATTGACATGGCGCACCAGAATTCTTATTCGGCTGTAATGAGTCATCGCAGCGGGGAAACTGAAGACACTACCATTGCCGATCTCGCAGTAGCATTGAACTGCGGACAAATAAAAACCGGTTCCGCTTCACGCTCTGAACGTGTTGCGAAGTATAACCAGTTGTTGCGCATTGAAGAGATGCTGGGGGATGATGCGTATTATCCTGGAAAGGATTTTAAATTCTTGTAAAGAAAAATTCCAAATCACAAGCTCCAAATCACAAATAATTTTGAACCGATCAAATTCACAATTGATTGACGGGCAGGTTTGAAATTTTGATTTTGTTTTTTATTTGACATTTGGAACTTGGAACTTGGAATTTTATTTATGGATGATTCAAAATACAATCAGCGCGGCGTGTCCGCAAAAAAAGAAGATGTGTACAGCGCCATTGCCGGTCTTGACCAGGGGCTTTTCCCTAAGGCATTCTGCAAAATTTTTCCTGATTATTTTTTGAATGATGAAAACTTCTGCTCCATCGTTCACGCTGATGGTGCAGGAACAAAATCTTCACTCGCTTATTTGTATTGGAAAGAAACCGGTGACATTTCAGTATGGCGCGGCGTAGCGCAAGATTCGCTGGTGATGAATACCGATGATCTCATTTGCGCGGGTGCAGTTAATGATTTTCTTTTCAGCTCCATCATCAATCGCAACAAGCATCTTATTCCGGGTGAGGTGCTGAGTGAAATTATTCAGGGTACGAATGATTTTATTGAAAAGATGAAATCATGCGGCATCAACATTCACTACATGGGTGGTGAAACAGCTGATCTTGGTGATGTAGTGAGAACGATCACCATTGATTCAACCATTTCATGCCGGATACCAAGAGCAAAAGTTATTCAAAATGAAATCCGAGCCGGTGATGTAATCGTCGGGTTTTCTTCTTCCGGAAAGGCAACGTATGAAGATGAATACAACAGCGGCATCGGAAGCAACGGCTTAACAGCCGCTCGTCACGATGTCCTTACTCATTCTTATTTTGAATGGTATCCCGAAACGTTTGATACAGAAATGAAAGCATCACTCGCCTACGCAGGCTCAAAAAAAGTGACGGATCGTTTTTCTACAGGATCCAATGGAGAAGATACTCCCTTGAATATTGGAAAACTTTTGCTCTCTCCTACACGCACGTATGCGCCCGTCATGAAAATTCTTGCAGAAAGGTTTTTTGATTCCATCCATGGCGCCATTCATTGCAGCGGCGGCGGACAAACGAAAGTGCTTCACTATGCTGAGAACCTTCACATCATTAAGGACAATTTATTTCCGCTGCCACCGGTTTTCAAATTGATTCAACAGGAATCAAAGACTGATTGGAAGGAAATGTACCAGGTCTTCAATATGGGGCACCGGTTAGAAATTTATTGCGATGAAAAAATTGCGCGGGAAATAATTGGTGTAGTAAACTCATTTGATATAGATGCGAGAGTTATAGGAAAGTGCGAAGCTGCGGCGAATACATCCCTTACTATTGAAAGTGAGTTTGGTACATTAGTTTACTGAACTAGTAAGCATGAATAACAAAATCGGAAAGAGAGGAGAAAGCATTTTCTCCACCATTGTTAGCCGCTACATTCAATCAAAAGGGTTCTTGCTTGACCCCATTTTTCTGGGTGAAAAATTTTCAGCTGTTGATTTTTATGTTGACTTACTTTCATTTACAGGTAAGAGGGGGTTTTTCTTTGCCAGTGTTAAAGCCACAACTCAGGGATTAAATAGCGGAGGAACTAAAATCAAAATTCCCATTAAGAAAAAACTCATCAAGCAACTCAATAAATTCACTGTTCCGGTTTATCTCTTTGGCATTGATGAAAAGATGGAAACAGGATATTTCATTTCAGCAAATGGAATTGACGGCTCCAAATATCTCAATGGAATACCGACAAAATATCCTGTGACAGAACAAAACATTACCATGCTATGGAAAGAAGTCAAAGATTATTGGATGAGAAATCAAGAAATCACGAACTTTGATTCACGATTCAAATGAAGAAAGATGGAAAGAGAAAAAGACATTAGTGAGTGGCGAGCAGAGAAGTTGGGCTACGTTTATTTCTCCCGTCTCAACGATTTGATCATTAGCGAACCTAACTTTAAGGATCAGCTTTTTGATTACCTGATTGACATTGGTGAAAAACAAAAACAGACAGGTCGGCTTTTTGGTGTAGAGGTTAAAGCGCTAAACCCTCCGATGAAAATTAAGAATATTGAATTGAACAAATACAAAAATGTTTCCTTTCCTGCCTTGTATGTTCTATTCGACAAAAAAACTGATAAGGGCTTTTTCAAGTGGATAAAAAAACCCGGGATGAATGGGCACCTAATACTTGACAATGATCCACGTGGTTTTAAGGAACTCAACAACCATTCGCTCAATTCGGTGGTGAAGGAAATAAGAAATTGGTATTCAAAGAATGGTAAACATTAATTCAATTGGTGAGTGTAGTTTCAAAGCGACTATGTAAGAGATGCATTAATGAGAATCATTGCAACACTTCGCCAAGCTTCCGATCCAAATCATCACCGCGTAACCCAACTGCAATAATTTTTCCGTCTTTATCCAAAAGAAAATTTTGCGGAATAGATTGAATGCCGAACTGATTACAAATGGCCGATTGCCATCCCTTCAATTCACTCACATGCGTAGTCCAATCGAGATGATCCTGCTTGATTGCAGTCACCCACTTGTCATGATCAATGTCGAGTGAAACACTGAAAACCGTGAAGCCACGATCCTTGTATTTCCCGTAAGCAGCCACCACGGCAGGGTTTTCACGCCGGCACGGTCCGCACCATGAAGCCCAGAAATCAAGCAACACGTACTTTCCCCGCAGCGACGACAGTGACAGTGGCGCACCCAATGGATTTTGCAATTGAATGTCGGGCGCAACATCACCCACAGCAAACTTCGGCGCGTACACATTCTGCTGCGAAGATTTTTTTTGATTATCAATCATGGAAAGATATGCCTGCACAAAAGGGAGATTGGGATAGTCCTGGCGAACCCACGCTTCAAGCTTATCGAATGTTGCGCGATCATGATTGAAATCAAGATTCCCAACGGCGAAAATGGCGATGACGGGATTCTTCACGGTGTCAATATAGCCCCGCGCGAACCCGCGGAAGTTACTGTCAGCCATATTCATTTTTGCCGTGTACATGGCGCGAATGGAATCGGATGCTGCATCAGTTACATTCACCCGGTATTCACTGAGCGCCACGCCATAAGCCTCTCCGTATTTTTTCATCTGCACCACAAACTGTCGCAGTTGTTCTGATGAAGGTGAGCCTGTAACGTGGTACGAAAACTTTCTTATCGAAGAACTATCTGCATTTATCGTAATCGTTAACGGTTTTTCATCAAGCACTAAATAGATCGCTCGATTTCCTCCGATGCGCAATTGATACAATCCAAGGTTCTTCAGGGTTGCGGTCAAAGAGAAGTCTCCCTTCGCATCAAGTGTGGATGAGTCAAGAGCCTGATGTGTAGTGTACGTGAGTTCTTCGAGATAAACTTTTGTGCCTGCGGCCTCGTCTTTGATTTGTCCCTTGAGCATTATGCCACTCTGATTTTTTGAGGAACAAGCTGCAAGAGAAAGTAAGAGAAGAAATGTGAGCGAAGAAAATTTCATGTGGGTGATTGGGATTTGGGATTCGGTGCAAAGATAACATGAAGTGAGCAGTCGAAAATGAATGGTGGGCTCGGCAACGATTGCAAAAGGGCATTATAAAACTGATAACCTGCGCAATGGAGACCTGAAACATTCTTAAATTGCAACAATTCTTTTCCCCCCGATCAGTAATTTTTCCAAACCATCTTCTAAAACAAAACAAAATGAAAAAGACACTCTCTATTATTTTAACCTTGACCGTTTTATCGGCCGGTTCTCTATTTGCACAAGACGACTTTAAAAGCTATTCCAAATTTGATTTTGTCCCGGGTGAACAGGTAATTTATTTTGAAGATTTTTCGCAGGGTGCCCTTGGAGATTTTCCTGCAAAATGGAATACCAATTCATCAGGTGAAATAGTAACTATCAGCACCACCGGTGGCAAGTGGCTTAAAACTGCAAGGGATGGAAAGTATAAACCGGAAATCAAAACAACAGGCTTCCCCGATAATTTTACCGTTGAATTTGATATCATCTTTAAAGCGCCGGTCACTCCTGAACCCCAGAGTTCATTTCAAACTATGATGATAGATTTTTATGTCGCTCAAAATGAACAGGTATTAACTGTTGATGCAAACGACGGGGGCAGCGGCACCGGCGCCAGATTCAGTATGCAGGAAGGCAGCGAGTTTAATGCTTTGAATTGGAAGGATGGAGAACCCGGCATGCAGAATGCCCAGAACAAAGATGTATTTGCAGGAAAAAACGGAAAGCCCTGTCACATTTCAATCTGGATTCAGAAACAAAGAGGACGCTTGTATGTTGACGAAACAAAAGTTCTTGACTTGCCCTATTTTTTACCTGACGGAGTAAAATACAATGCAATAAGTTTTACGAGCGCTAACAACGTTGAGGAAGAACAATTACAAAATTTTATTTCCAACATCCGGATTGCCGTGGGTGCGCCGGATATGAGAAATAAATTGATGACTGAAGGTAAATTAGTTACCCATGGAATTTTGTTTGACGTTAATTCCGATAAAATAAAACCTGAATCGTACGGTACGCTGAAAGAAATTTCGCAGGTGCTGAAAGACAACCCGACAGTGAAAGTGAAAATAGTTGGTTACACGGACAGTGATGGCGACGACAAATCCAATCTCGACTTATCAAAAAAAAGATCAGCATCAGTAAAAAATTCTTTGAGCAGTGATTTTGGAATTGATGCTTCGCGCATGGAGACAGACGGCAAAGGAGAAAGCGAGCCCATTTCGCCGAATACAACTGCTGAAGGAAAAGCGAATAACCGAAGGGTTGAAATTCTGAAGTTGTAGGCCTTAAAAAACCGGATTGACCACCACCCAAAATGGAATTTGATAACTACATCATCAAGCAAGTTTGCGAAGAAGATGCTGACAACTATTTTTCTCTGATTGATAACAATAGAAAAAGACTTGAGGATTTCTTCGCGGGAACAGTTTTAAAAACAAAAACTCAGGAAGACACGAAATTATTCGTGTCAGAAATTATTAAGAAGTCGGAGGCAAAGACTTATTTAGCTTTTGTGATAGTTGATACTTCAACACAACAGCTAATCGGGTACATTGATGTCAAAAGTATTGACTGGAATATTCCCAAAGCGGAGCTGGGTTGTTTTATTGACGAGAAGTATGCGGGTCAGGGAATTTCAAGCAAGGCGCTTTCAAAAATTACAGAGTATTGCTTTGATGTTCTGAAGTTCAATAAATTGTTTCTTCGAACACATCAGGATAATATCAGCAGCCAGAGGATCGCAGAAAAAAATGGATTTGAAGTGGAAGGCGTGATTCGGCGGGACTATAAAACAACAAAGGGTGAGCTTGTTGACCTGATCTATTACGGTAAATTACGAAACAGCAATCAATGATAACCTGAAGTAGTTACGACTTAATCTGACAGTTGGGATTAACTTTAAAAGTTGAAACCAATTTAAGTGAACCCCAAAACTGTCAGACTTATGAACAATGAAACAAAGCTAATCAAAACCAAAGCAGG
>Ga0134121_10000551_pt1 | contig 41904 bp, 39 predicted proteins | sample KB301_FD_96463 | JGI IMG/M metagenome (GOLD analysis project Ga0134121, IMG submission 96463) | Terrestrial soil microbial communities without Nitrogen fertilizer from Kellogg Biological Station, Michigan, USA - KB3-0-1 | ecosystem: Environmental > Terrestrial > Soil > Unclassified ...
CGTTCATTGGTCGCCATGCTGAAGCTGCATACGGGAGTGCCCTGGGCGGTGTAACGCAGCTCGGGATCGCGACCGAGATTTCCCACGAGAATTATTTTATTGAAGGACATGAGGAGCCTTTCTTTCTTTTCTGGGTTTACTGACGCCGCGATACTACAAGCGAAAAACCGAAGAATCAAGCGATCCCAAAATTCCACGCGATAAATCTTGATCAGCCGCAAAAGGCACAAAAGGCACAAAATAAAAATCAAAAATCATTTTGTGCCTTTTGTGCCTTTTTGCGGCTGCTTTATAAAAATGTGGCTATCGCGTTCTCTAAATGATTTCTGGTAGACTGTCGTCACATCAAACGGTGCAAAGCATGAAGCCGCGAGTGTACATCGAGACGCATGGCTGCCAGATGAATGTAGCTGATTCTGAGCGCGCAGCTACGGGTCTCCGTGCCAGTGGATACGATCTCTGTGACTCTGTTGATGAGGCAGACGTCGTTTTACTGAACACATGTTCCGTGCGCGAAAAAGCAGAGCGCAAAGTCTACACTCGGATTGGTGAGCTGCGCGCAGAGCGACCGCGGGATCTTCTCGTAGGGGTGATGGGTTGTGTGGCCCAACTCGAAGGCGACGCTGTTTTTGAACATGCGTCGTCAGTCAACATGGTGATCGGAACACGCGCCACCGATCGCATTCCAACACTGATTGAACGTGCGCGCGACGGCGAGAAGAAAGTGCTTGACCTCGGCGAGCGCGGCGCAGACGACTCGTGGGACGTTTCTCCAGTCGAGCGACACTCACCACACATCGCATTCATTCCGATCATCGAAGGCTGCAATAAGTTTTGCTCGTTCTGTATCGTGCCGTACTCACGCGGACGCGAACGCAGCCGTCCGGCGAGTGAGATCGTTGCCGAAGCAAAGAGACTCCAGGCGCTTGGCTACAAAGAGATCCATCTCATCGGGCAGAACGTGAACAGCTATCGCCCGCGTGTCGAAGATGGATTGGAAGGATTCGCCGGTGCGACGCCGTTCTGTCGTCTATTGCGCGCAGTCGCTGCGACGGGACTGCCGCGTATCAAGTTTACGACTTCATTCCCACGCGACTTCCATCCGGATATCGTTTCGGCAATCGAAGAAAATCCGAATCTCTGCGACTGGGTGCATCTGCCGGTGCAATCGGGAAGCGATCGCATTCTCAAGCTGATGCGTCGCGGTCACAAACGATCTGACTATCTCGAACGAATCGAGCGTATAAAAAACTCGAGCAGGCGACTCGCGCTGACGAGCGACATCATTGTCGGTTTTCCGGGCGAAACGGAGGAAGATTTTCAACAGACGATCGAGCTTGTGAGAGAGTGTGAGTACGACAGTCTGTACATCTTCAAGTATTCAAAGCGTGCGGGAACTCCAGCGGCAGAGTTTCATGATAACGTTCCGGAAAGCGAGAAGACGGCGCGTTTCATCGAGCTTGAAAGAGTGCATCGCGCGGCACAGGAGAAGATTTACCGTTCGTATGTCGGTCGCACGCTGAGTGTGCTTGCTGAAAGACAGAGCTCGCGTTCTGAAAACGATCTCACCGGGCATTCAACTTGCCACAAGGTCGTAAACTTCGAAGGCGACAGCAGTCTCGAAGGCGAAATCGTAGACGTGTTGGTGACAACAGCGAAAACAAATAGTTTATATGGTAATTTGCTACAGGTTCAGCGGTAGAGTTAGGGGTACCTGCATATGGAAATCGAGGTCAAGATCCGAGCGTTAATGATGGATCCCAATAGCGGGACTCCAATTATAATTTTGAAAGACGTTCAAAGTGATACGATGCTGCCGATCTGGGTGGGCGCGTATGAAGCGAATGCAATCGCGCTGGAGATCGAAAAGCATGCACCGCCGCGGCCGATGACACATGATCTACTGCGTAACCTGATCGTCGAGTTAGGTGTTCGTGTCGAGCGAGTTGTGGTTACGAGCCTGCGCGACAACACCTTCTTCGCTGTGATCGAAATGCGAAACAGTGATGGAGATCGTCTGGTGCTCGATTCGCGACCGTCCGACGCGATCGCCCTGGCCTTGCGAGCTGACTGTCCGATCTTTGTCGACATGGAAGTGATCAAAGCTTCGCACAACACGCTCTCGACCGAAGACAGTGAAGAGCCAGAGATGAGTGCGAGTGAAGAAGAATGGCCTGACGTTATCGGCGAGGCCGGTGACTTACCAATGTAATCTCTGCGTAACCTCTGCGTCCTCTGCGCCTCTGCGGTGAACATTAACCGCAGAGACGCAGAGGACGCAGAGGTCACGCAGAGAAAGGGTTAGTTAGTCTATGGAGCGATAGTTGGCCACTTTGCAGCGAATGGTAATTGCCATCGCCAACCAGAAAGGTGGGGTAGGGAAGACCACTACCGCCATCAATCTAGCCGCCGCTTTTGCCCGCAAGGGAAGACGTGTCCTCCTTCTCGATCTCGATCCACAAGCTAACAGCTCAATCTCGTTTCTGGATCCACGCTCAGTCGAACGCTCGATCTACGAGTTGATGATGGACGGCCAGGCCCCTGTGGAAGATTCGGTGTATCAGAGTCCGGTCGAGAACCTGCACGTCGTTCCGGCAAGAATCAATCTTGCAAAACTTGAAGCCAAACTCGTCGGTGATTTCGACGCTCCGTTCCGGCTCAAAGATCGTCTCGAGCCGTTCCGGCAACACTACGAAGTTATCGTTATCGACACGCCACCGACGCTCGGACTGATCACCGTCAACGCGCTCGTCGCGGCGTCACACGTGTTGATTCCGATCCAATCGTCGTACTTCGCGCTCGAAGGCACAGACGATCTGTTGGAAACGATCGAGAAAGTCAAAGCGCGTCCTAATCCGAATCTCGAGCTGCTCGGCGTGCTCGTGACCTTGCACGACAAACGCACGACGCTCGCGCGCGAAGTTCACGAACAAATCAAGACGGTGTTTGGTCCAAAACTTTTCGATACTGTTATTACAAAGAGTGTCAGGCTCGAAGAGTCGCCCGCCTACAAAGAGTCGATCTTTAGCTTTGCTCCGAACTCATCCGGAGCAATCGAATATGGAAAACTTTGCGAAGAGGTAATTAGCCGTGTCTAAGAGGGGATTGCCAACCGGCCTCCAGATGCGCCACGACGCGCATTACGTCGAAGAACTGTCACAGCACCGGCCGCAGCAGGTCGGCAGGATGATAGCCGTGGACAAGCTGGATCCGAACCCGGAACAGCCGCGCACGGAATTCGGCGATCTCACCGAGCTCACCGCGTCGATTGCCGAGAAGGGCGTGCTCGAACCGCTGCTCGTCAAACCGAATCGACTCACCGGACGCTGGATGATCATCGCCGGCGAGCGTCGCTGGCGTTCCGCGCAAAAGGCGGGACTGAAGGAGGTGCCGTGTGTCGAGATGGAAGTCGACGAAGGCACGGTCGCGGAGATTGCGCTGATTGAAAACATGCAGCGCAAGGATCTTACGGTTTGGGAAGAAGCGGATGGACTGCTGGCGCTGTGCGAGCGTTTTGGTTACACGCACGAGGATGTGGCCCGCAAAGTTGGTAAGAGCCGGACGACGGTGAGTGAGGCGTTGGCGATTGCGCGTATTCCTGACGACGTGCGCGAAGTGTGTCGCTCGGCTGATATCAATGCGAAGTCATCGTTACTTCAGATCGTGCGCCAGCCTGATGACGACTCGATGCGGCGGCTCGCGAAAGACATTGCGACGCGTGGCTTGAATCGTAACGATGCGAGGGAAGTGCGGCGCCAGGAGATGGGACCGCGCGTCGTGCCTGAGAACAAGCCTTACGTGTTCAAGTACGCATCGCCTGAGAAGGATTTCAATATTGAAGTGAAGTTTCGCGCATCGCAGGTGAGTGATGCGGAGGTCGCGTTGATACTCCGGGCCGTGGCCGACGAGATCGATGAAGTACAGGATGAACAGGACCTATCATGATCTTACTCTCTGCGTAACCTCCGCGAGGTTTACGCAGAGAATCACCTAACTGGCCTGTCGCTTCTTCTCAGCCGCCGCTCTCTTCTGTAACGACTTCGCCCAACGCTCAAACGTCGGTTGCAACGGCTTGAACAGTTTCGCTCGGAAACTGTGCTTCTTCTCGTTCCACGCCTTCAACTGCTTTTCAGTGTACGCACGCACTGCGGGCTCGAGCTGCGTCTTCTTTAACGAGTGCTTCAGCGTAATGTGGTAGTGCTGGCCGACGAGGGAAAACACGAGGGCGACGAGATTACTCTTGAACGACAGCCGCGGAATGACACGCTTGTGAAATGGCTTGTCCGGCTGCAACAGGACATTGACTGCGATCTCGAGCCACGCGCCTTTCGGGCCCTGGCGTGGGTGATAAAGCCCCGGCAGTTCGGTCGCTTGAAACGCCGTGCCCTTGATGCGCGGATCGGTGATAAAAGGCACAAGCCGGATTCGCTCGAGGCCGCGCGTGTGTTCACGCGGCAGGCTGTCAAAAGCGCTTTCAATCTGTTCGAGCGCGCCTTTGGGCAGCGAACCCTCATACTGGTTTTCGATACGTATCGCCATGTGAAATGAGTCACTTTAGGGGAAGGCAGTGAAGACGGTCAAGTGAGGGTATTTAATCTGTTACCGCGCCGAGGCTCGCACTGCTCACGAGCGCCGCATATTTCGCGAGTACGCCGGTCGTGTAACGTGGCGCAGGTGGACGCCAGTTTTCACGCCGTCGCGCCAGCTCATCATCCGGGACATTCACTTGCAACAGCCTGCGCTCAGCATCGATTGTGATCGAATCGCCGTCGTTGACGAGCGCGAGATTGCCGCCAACTGCCGCTTCCGGCGCGACGTGGCCGACAACCATTCCGTGCGTCGCGCCTGAGAAACGTCCATCCGTTATTAACCCAACTGAATCGCCGAGCCCCGCACCGATCAACGCTGACGTCGGCGCCAGCATCTCGCGCATGCCTGGTCCGCCTTTCGGACCTTCGTAACGTATCACCACCACCTCGCCCGGTTTGATCTCAGCAGACAGGATTGCGTGGAGACACGATTCTTCTGAATCAAAGACTCGCGCCGGACCCGTGATGACCTTGTTCTTCAAGCCGGAGACTTTCGCGACCGCACCTTCGAGCGCGAGATTGCCACGCAGAATCACGAGATGGCCTTCCGGATAAACCGCATTGTCCCACTGCCGGATCACGTCCTGATCGTCACGTGGGTTTTCAGGAACGTCAGCCAGCACCTGTTCGATGGTCTCGCCGGTGATCGTTAGTGCATCACCGTGCAGCAAGCCGCGCGTGAGTAACATCTTCATCACTTGCGGAATGCCGCCGGCGTTGTGCAGATCCGTTGCGACGTACCGGCCCGAAGGTTTCAGATCACAAAGCACCGGCACTCGTTCTCTGATTCTCTCGAAGTCGTCGAGCGTGAGGTTGATGCCTGCTGCATGAGCGATCGCGGGCAGGTGCAACACGGCGTTCGTCGAGCCTCCGGTAGCCATCACGACCGCGATCGCATTTTCGAATGCTTCGCGTGTGAGTAGTTGTCGCGGCAGGATCTGTTTTTGCACCGCGCGCGCGAGCACCTCTGCGGCGGCCGCTGCGTTCTCAACGACTTCATTACTGTCCGCGCTCATGGTCGCAGAGAAGGGAAGCGACAAGCCCATCGCTTCGATCGCCGCCGACATCGTGTTTGCAGTGAACATGCCGCCGCACGAGCCGATGCCTGGACACGCGTGACGCTCGACTTCAACCAGGGTGTCTTCGCTGATCTTTCCGGCGCAAAACTGCCCGACCGCTTCGAACGCGCTCACGATGGTCAAATCTTCACCATGCAAATGGCCAGGCTTGATGGTGCCGCCATACACAAACAGCGCCGGTATGTTGAGACGCGCGATCGCGATCATCGCGCCGGGCATGTTCTTGTCGCATCCGCCGATCGCCAGCAGTCCGTCGACTGACTGCGCCTGGCACACTGTCTCGATCGAATCGGCGATGACCTCGCGCGACACGAGCGAATACTTCATTCCTTCTGTGCCCTGCGAGATCCCGTCGCTCACTGTGATCGTGCCGAAGGTTTGCGGCATGGTGCCGGCTTCGCGGAGGGTTGCAACCGCGCGCTCAGCAAGACGATCGAGGCCGGCGTTGCACGGTGTGATCGTGCTGTAACCGTTGGCGATTGCGATGATCGGTTTTTGAAAGTCGTTATCTGTAAAGCCGACGGCGCGGAGCATCGACCGGTTCGGCGTTCGCTCCACGCCACGTGTGATTGTATGACTGCGTGCGGTTGCGTTTTTTGAACTCAATTGCTGGCCTTATCCACGAGACGGCTTTGTGCGAGCCACGGCATCATCGTGCGCAGGCGCGCGCCGACGCTCTCGATCGGATGCTCGCGCGCTTCATCGTCGAGCTGCTGAAAACGTGGTCGTCCATTTTTTGCTTCGTTCATCCAGTCGCGCGCAAAAGTTCCCGACTGAATGTCCCTCAACAGCGCTTGCATGCGATGCTTGGTTTCATTATTGACCACAACTGGCCCGCGCGTCATGTCGCCATACTGTGCGGTGTTCGAAATGGAGTAGCGCATTTCTGAAATGCCACCTTCGTAGAGCAGATCGACGATGAGTTTCATCTCATGCAGGCATTCGAAGTAAGCCATCTCAGGCGCATAGCCCGCTTCCGTTAAAGTTTCGAAGCCTGCTTTGATCAGCGAGGTGAGGCCGCCGCAGAGCACTGCTTGTTCGCCGAACAGATCCGTTTCTGTTTCTTCGCGGAAAGTCGTCTCGATAATGCCGGCGCGTCCGCCGCCGATCGCTGATGCGTATGCGAGACCGATTTGCCTCGTATCGCCGGTCGGATCCTGATTTATAGCCAGCAGACAGGGCACGCCGGCGCCGCGTTTGTACTCATGACGCACGAGATGTCCCGGACCTTTCGGCGCCACCATGAACACGTTTGCATCTTCCGGCGGCTGGATAAACTTGTAGTGAATCGAGAAGCCGTGCGAGAACGAGAGATACTTGCCCGGCGTGATCGACTCCGCGACTTCGCGCGCGTAGATCTCAGGCGCGAGCTCGTCGGGCACGAGCATCATCACGATGTCTGCCTCGGCCGCGGCTTGGGCCACCGGCAACACCTTGAGTCCGGCGCGCTCGGCTTTGTCCCACGAGGTACTTCCCACTCGCAGACCAACAGTGACGTTGCAGCCCGAATCTTTAAGGTTGTTGGCCTGCGCAAATCCCTGGCTGCCGTAGCCAATTACTGCGATCAATTTCTGACGAATGAGATCGACGTTGGCATCTTTGTCGTAGTAGATGTTCATCTGTGTGCCTCTTATGCTGCGTTCGCGTCAGCGCGTGCAGCAAGTCTGTTGATAGCAATGTGTCCTGTGCGTGTGATGTCGGTGACGCCGATCGGCCGCAGCAGCTCGATGAACGTGTCGACCTTTTCTTTATTCCCGGACGCTTCGACGATGAGTTGCGTGTGGGAGATGTCGACGACCTTTGCGCGAAACACACTAACGAGACTCAGCACTTCCTGGCGTTCATCTCCAGCTTTTGCGGAGACAGTGATCAGCGCCATTTCTCGTTCGATGTGTGGGCGAGTCGTGACGTCCTGCACCTCGCGTACGCGCGCCAGTCGTTCGCATTGTTTGACGATCTGTTGGATCGTGCGCTCATCGCCACGCGTAACGATTGTGACGCGCGACCAGCGTGGGTCGAGACTCTCGCCGACCGAGATCGTCTCGATATTGAAACCTCTGGCGCTGAACAGCCCGACGATCCGCGACAACTCGCCCGGCTCATCAGCCACAATTATCGACAGCGTATGCCGTTGGGAATCTTGCAAATCCTGTAATCCTGTCTACGCCTGCGTGATCATCTGGCGTGCATCGGCACCAGCCGGCACCATCGGAAAAACGTTCTCCTCTTTCTCTACAACAATATCAACCACCGCCACGCCCTTATGCGCCAACGCTGCCTCCATCACGTCGCACAGCTCTACGGGCCGCTGTGCTCGAAATCCCGCCGCCCCATACGCTTCCGCGAGCCTCACGAAATCCGGCGCAACTGAAATGTCGACTTCCGAGTAAGTGCGGTCGTAGAACATCTCTTGCCACTGGCGCACCATGCCGAGATATCCGTTATTCATGATCAGCACCTTCACCGGGAGATCGTATTGCACCGCCGTCGCAAGCTCCTGGTTCGTCATCTGAAATCCACCATCACCGACGACAGCCACGACCAGTTGATCAGGCAGTGCGAGCTGTGCGCCCATCGCCGCCGGTAAACCGAAGCCCATCGTTCCCAGTCCGCCGCTGGTAATCAGTTGTCGTGGTCGTGCGAACGGATAGAATTGGGCCACCCACATCTGATGTTGGCCCACATCTGTGGTGATCAGCGCTTCGCCATTCGTCAGACGATGCAATTCGCGAATGACAGTTTGCGGTTTGATCTGGGCTTGTGAGCCCGAGAAGCGCAATGGTTGCTGGCGCTGCCAGTTGCGTATCTGATCCCACCACGACTCGAGTCGTTCGTTGCTCTGCGGCTGGAGTATTGAGAGAAACTGATTCAACACCTGCTTGACGTCGCCGGTCAGCGCGAGCGTTGGTGTGACATTCTTGCCGATGTTCGCCGGATCTATATCGACATGGATCACGCGAGCGTGCGGCGCGAACGTCGCCAATTTACCCGTAACACGATCGTCAAACCTGACGCCCAGGGCAACTAGCAGATCGCTTTCGGCGACAGCCATGTTTGCGGCGTACGTGCCATGCATCCCCAGCATTCCCAGACACAAGGGGTGCGAGCTCGGAAATCCGCCCAGTCCCATCAATGTCGGCGTTACAGGTAGGCCCAATAGTTCGGCGAACGAGAGCAGGGAATCGACGGCGCCCGCATTCACGATTCCTCCGCCGACGTATAACACCGGACGCTTAGCATTGAGAATCTGCCGGACCGCTTCGCGTGCTAAGTCTTCGTCGACACGCGCCAGTTGCGTCGAGAACGGAAAACTCACGTGGTCTAATCGCGAATAATTTGATCTCGCTGCACTAACGTCTTTCGGAATATCGATCACGACTGGTCCGGGCCGGCCCGAGCGCGCCAAATGAAACGCCTCACGAACTATCGCCGGCAGATCCTTCGCTTCACGTACGAGATAGTTGTGCTTCACGCACGGCCGCGTGATCCCGACAGTGTCGACTTCCTGAAAAGCGTCAGTTCCGATGAGATGTTTGGGCACCTGGCCGGTAATGACGACGATCGGCGTCGAGTCCATGTACGCGTTGGCGATGCCTGTCACCGCGTTTGTCGCGCCTGGACCAGACGTGACGAGCACGACACCGGCTCGCCCCGTCGCGCGCGCGTAACCTTCCGCCATGTGCACCGCGCCTTGCTCGTGCCGGACGAGGTAGTGCGTGATTCGATCGCGCGCCCGCCAGAGCTCGTCGTAGATGTGAAGCACGGCCCCACCCGGATAGCCGAAGATCGTATCGACGCCTTCATGGACCAACCCCTGGATCAGCATCTCCGCGCCAGTGGGCAACTCCGCCGGCGCTGTCGACCGGGCAACTCGATTCTCGATTTCCTTTTGGGCAATCATGCTGCGCTCTCGTGGGGGAAGACTCTACGTGTTGATTTAGTCTTTGTAAAATTTATTCTTTTAAGATAATAATAAGCAGGATTCATCGACCTCTGACCGGGCAGTGTGGTAAAAGTCTAAGCCTATGGAAATGGCCCAACTGGAATATTTCTCGCGAGTAGTGCAGGAAAAGAGCTTTTCCAAAGCTGCCGATAAGGTGTTTCGTACGCAGCCGGCGGTGAGTATCGCGATTCGGCGTCTCGAGGAAGAAATCGGTTTGCCGCTGCTCGACAGAACCCAGAAGACGCCCGTGCTTACCGAGGCGGGCCAGGTGGTTTACGACTACGCGCAACGCATTCTCGGGCTGCGCGATCAGGTGGGGCAGGCGATTGCCGAGATGCAAAGCCTGAAAAGGGGACTGATACGAGTGGGTGCGAATGAGAGCACGTCACTCTATCTGTTGCCGGAGCTCATTCTGAAATTTCGCGAGCGGCATCCGGAGGTCAAGGTTGAGATCTCTCGCCTCGTCTCGCATCGTTTGCCGCGTGAGGTGTCGGAGCGAAACATAGATTTTGCGTTGATGGCGTCAGAGCCTGCCGATCGCGACCTTGAAGCGTTTCCACTACTTAAGGATGAACTGGTCCTGATCATGAGTCCCAAACATGCGCTCGCTGGACGTCCTTCAGTAAAGATCAAAGACCTTGGGAACGAGCCGTTTGTTGCTCACAATGTGAAGTCAGGCTCTCGTGTGAAAGTGATCGAGGCTTTTGCCCGTCAGCACACGCCGCTTAACATCACGCTCGAGCTCGCGACGATCGAGACGATCAAGCGTTTCGTCCAAAAGCGCGTCGGCCTGGCGTTCGTGCCGCGCATGTGTGTGCGCGAGGAGCTCGAACGAGGTGTTTTAGTATCTGTGCCTGTGCGAGGCCTGACACACACGCGCACGCTCTGGGCCGCCCATCGACGCGGCTCGAACTTCTCACCCGCCGCCGCTGCCTTCCTCGACGTTCTTCGCCAGCACGCTGAAGGTGGCGCATGACTTATTCTGCCGTGCCGATTTGAGCTAAGATGTCTCCGCTCAGTTTCTGTAATTAACGGCAGTATCGTGAACAGCTTTTCACAAACAAAGGCCCCCTACACCGCGCTCGTTTCGGTTCTGCTCATCCTCGGCTTCTTTATTAATTCATTCTCACAAACCCAGCAGCGAGAAAAGCCCAAGCTAAAAGACTTTGGCTCCAGCCTCAAGAAACTAAAATGGGATCCAGAGAAAAACCAAACGATCATCAGTCAGCAGGGAAGTCGCGATGATGAAGACGTGATTACGATCGAAACCTCGCTGGTAACGTCTGATGTGTTGGTTACTGATAGGCAAGGCCGGCCGGTGCGCGATCTCAAAGCGACTGATTTTGCAGTCAGCGAGGATGGTGTTCCGCAGCAGATTGGTCACTTTGTGTTGGGGGACAACGTCAACCTGTCGCGTTCGATTGTGCTGATCATTGATTACAGCCGCAGCCAGTTTCCATACATCGCCGACAGCATCGAAGCCGCCGGCGTTTTAGTGGACCAGCTCGGGCCAAAGGATCGGATGGCGATCGTTACTGACGACGTCGATCTATTAGTGGATTTCACTAATGATAAGCGAGCGCTTAAGAAGGGGTTGGAATCGCTGCTCGAGAGAAATAGGGGAGCTAAAAGTTTTCTAGGAGTTGGCGGTAAACGACCGCGTTTCGGTCGCAGTGCGCAATTCAGCGCTTTGATGGCGACGCTGAACGAGGCTTTTGACGAAGAGGATCAAAACCCGGTCATCGTTTTTCAAACAGACGGAGACGAGCTTGAGTTTCTGCGAAACTCCATCATCGTTCATGAAGTTCCTTCCGGCTTACCACCGGAGATACTTCGTGAAGTGCAGGAGGAAGTCGAACAGAAGAGAAGGCTACAGCGTTCGCTCGTGACTGAGTTTAGTCTTGATGATGTATATCGAGCGGCTGAAAGATCTCGGGCCACGATCTATTCAATCATTCCGCGGACCCGCTTGCTTGATCTCACGCAGGACGAACAGATCAAGCGTCTGGCGGCTGAAGATTCGCGATCAGTGGCTACCTGGTCTGAGGCGTCGTCTGAAAAAATGAGAAACAGTTTCAAAGTACTCGAGGAGCAACGTCGAAAGAGACTTACTCCTGAGATTCTGCAGGCGCGTATTGACCAGGAACTCAAGATACAACACTCACTAGTCGACCTTGCAAAAATGTCAGGCGGCTGGGCGGAGTTCTTGGAAACGAAGTCGCAGACGGCTACGATCTACAACCGCATCCTTGCGGATCTGAACCTGCGCTACATCATCGGCTACTACCCGAGCAACAAAAACCACGATGGAAAAAAGCGCCAGATCACTGTGGAGGTAAAAGGGCATCCCGAATACGTCATTTCAAGCCGCAAGTCCTACTACGCCCCCGGCCGCTAATCATCCTAGCCAACTCGACAAATACCAGACGTTTCCAAACTCGTCATTGACCCACGCACTACGCTCACCGTAAGGCTGATCAGTCGGCTCCAACGCTGATGTCGCCCCGGCATTGAGCGCTTGTTGATAGGTTGCGTCCACGTCCTCGACATAAAGGTAAATCGCTGACGGCATCGGTTGCCATTGACCGTGCGCCTCACCGAGCTCAATGATCGAATCACCAATCCGTAATTTCGAGTGATACACAAAACCTTCATCTGACTGGTGGCGTTCGACTACCTGCGCTCCAAAAGCCTTCTCGACAAAATCGATGAACCTCGGTGCTCCGACAGGATGGAAGTAAACCGCGACTGTATGAAGATCCTGAACGGGAGTGGGATCATGAGATCTCGCGATATACCATTCGTTACCACCAATGTCTTTAACTGCTGCGAGACGTTCGCCGTAAACCTGGTCCGATGGTTCACCGAGGGAAGTGGCGCCGGCGGCCATAGCGCGTGCGTAAATGTCGTCGACATCCGAAACGTGCAGGTGAATCGCAGTCGGGCGCGTGTCAAAAGTTGGACCACCACCAATCATCACCATCGAATCCCCAATCTTGACCTCGCAGTGAAGTCCTCCGGCTGAACCAGTCGTGCGGAACGATTCAACTGCTCCGAACGCCTGCTTCACGAAGTCGACTAATTCGACGGCGGGTTTCACGATCAGGTACGGTGTGACCGTGTGGTAGCCTTCGCGTTTGAACTTCTTGGGTTGCTCACGCTCGGCCAGATAGTCATCAAATCCCTTTTGCATGTCGGCAACTGAAACGTCTTGCTTGTGCGTTGCTACCATCCAGGTGTAACCGAACGGATCCTTGAGCTGTCCGGCGCGATCCCCGTATGACTGGTCCTCGATCGGCCGGCTCACAATCGCTCCCTCTGCAACTGCGCGCTGTGCAAACTGGTCCACATCCGGAACATACAGGTGCAGTTTGATTGGTGAGCCACCGAGCGTTTCCGCACTGATGGCGTCGTAGTCGGGATACTCATCGGAGATCATGAGTATCACATCACCGATTTGCAGTTCGGCATGACCGATTTTTCCACTTGGTTCTGCAAGTCGCATCAACTCCGTGGCGCCGAAAGCCCGCTTGTAAAAGTCGATTGCTGCTGCGGCATCGCGGTAGCACAAGTAGGGAATCAGCGAAGTAACTGCTCGCGGTGTCGATTCAATTTGTTTAGCTGCGGTACTCATGTCGTTCTTACCTCCTAAATTTTCCTTGAGCGCGGCGCGAAACTGTTCCGAGGGCAGGCCCCGCAACTCGCGCGCAACCGCTACAAGTTCAGTCAACTCACGATCCACCGCTGGTTCGCGTTGTTGAAGTAACGCGGTGACGGCGTCGTCTAGTTGATCGATGATGGAGCGTTTAGCCATTGCTTAACTCAGTCGTTACTCGCGGAATCGTGCACGAAGATTTTCCAGGCCCCGAAATTGAAGTTGCTTAACTGCGCCTTCGCTGCGATTCAGACAGACGGCGATTTCGCGAATAGTTTTTTCCTCGCCAAAACGTAAGAGGATCACCTTGCGCTGGTCCTCGGGAAGAGTGTCGACGGCGCGGAAAAGTCGCGCTCGACGTTCTACGTGTTCGAGATCCAGATCCACCGCAGTATTCGCCCGCGCTTCTGTTTCTGCCGGTCCGCCTGACTTCTTTCGCGCCTGGTCGGCAATTGCGTTTGCGGCAATGCGATAGAGCCAGGTGACGAATGGAGCGCCACGCCATTTGAACTTTCGAATATTCGCAAGGGCTTGTTGAAAGACGTGCGCGGTGAGGTCCTGTGCTTCGGCTCGGTCCTGAACGCGGCGCGCGACATAGGCGTAAACCTGATGAAAATTCCGCTCATAGAGCTCCGCAAAGCGGCCCGGATCCTGCTGAGCAGCCTCTATCATCGCGCGTTCATCCGATTCAGTAGCCAGACTCAACTCCACCTCACGCCAGTTTCTTATTACTAAAACCGTGGATGAGCTAAAAAGTTACGGTGGTGAAGGGCAATTTTAGCGCGGGTGAGGATTAGCCGGGGGATAAAGCAGGTAAGCCACCTCTTAATTTAAGCCCTAAAGAAAATTACCCAGCGGAGAATCGCCATAACCGTTGCGTCTGATAATACATATTATGTTGTGTAGGTTGTGTAGTTGTGTAGGGCTTTGCCCTAAAACTCGCGTTTGCCTCAAAACTCCATCGTTTGCCTCAAAAGTCAGAATGACTTAACAAACGATGAAAGGTTGAGGCAAGCGCCAGAATTAGAACTTCATGCCCAGCGCGTGGAGCATCTGCTCTTCTTCATGCGTCAGTTTGCCTTCCATCAGTCGGGTGAACATCTCGAATGATGCTTCGTGAAAGTCCGTATATGGAAACAACACTTCGATCGCGAGATCGAGGGCTTCCATTACAGGCTCGCTCTTGATTAGCCGAGTGTCGTAATACTTCCGCAGCATCGCAAAGTTAAATCCGAGTCTGAGCGCCGCGTAGGTCTCTCCTACGAATGGCTCAAACGCTAGTTCCCACTGGTCACGCTCGACCAATGGACGCGGGGTTAAGTCTTCCATCGTTTAGTTCCTTTCTCGTTTAAGTGTTAGGAATTGGACTCTGAGTAATACAAGTCCAACAGCTTCAAAACATCGTCTTTCCGCTCGCGTGATAACTCTCTGTACCTTGTAAGCAGGCTAAGTTCCTCGCTGGAGCGTTCACCGTAAGACGCGATACCAAAGGCCCGCGCCATCACTTCGGATACTGGAACGCCCAGACCATTAGCCAGCGCGCGAAGGCGATCAGCCGTTGGCCTTAGTTTCTGGTCGTTCTCAATACGATTGACGTAACTTCCGGCAATGCGTTTTCCAGAACGAGCACTTTGCCTAGATACATCAGCGCACGAAAGACGTTTCTCTGTGCGGATTCGGCGCACGAAGTCACTGAGAGTCTCTTGACTCACGTCAACTTCGGACGCATCGTTCGTGTTAGGATTATTCGGCATGGTCGAATACCTCGCATACAGGATTCGATTGTGTAGGGCTGGCGAGTGCTACAACACTTTCCAGCCCGCTTCGTTTTGAGGCCGACCACTATAGAGACATTGTTTCACCGATGCAAGAGGAAAGTTTCCTGTGAGTATATTACCTTGCGTAAGCGGGTTAATAGAGCAACGCAGATAAGAAATTTAAAACAGTTGAATTGCTTAGCAGGGATCTATAATATGCGCGTGATGTGTGTGAAAAAGTAACAGGATGGTCTAACGCTATAGAGTCTTAAAAGAGTGAAAGCGCCTGAGTTCTCGGCTCGGCGCTTTCGTGAATCACAAATGAAATGTGCTCATTACATCGCGTGTGGCGATGCCGGATTCGTCTGCATACTAATCCGCCCGCCACCAAATTACAAGCCCAAAGTTTAGCAAGTGAATCGTTTTGATTTGCGGAGGCGTGGCAGAGTGGCTTAATGCGCCGGACTGAGAATCCGGTACGGCAAATTCCCCGGTAGACTCACTAGAAAGCGCCGGGACCTCACCGTCATCCGTTCGAATCGGATCGCCTCCGCCAAAACAGGATAGCACGCTATCGCTTCTTTTTCTGTCTGGGTTTATTCCAGTACGGACTCTTGCACTTTGGGCACACGCGAGGCTCGTTTTCCGTGTCTCGCGGTATCCAAACATGCTCGCATCGCTCGCACGTGTACTCTTTGATCTTGATTGTTCGCGTAGCCATGCGACGCACTATATACCTGAGATATATACCCGTCAAGTAAGAATTTAGCTTGATCGTCTTATATACCTATAGTAATATACTGCGTGTTCGGCAATCATCTCACATAGGGCAGAAAAACATGGCTGAGAAACAGTTAACGGAACGCGAAATCAAAGCACTCCAGATCGCCGCTAAATCGAAGATCGTCCGCAAGGGAAATGCTTGGCTGGTTCCATCACAGGCCGGACAAGGCGAATATGAAGTTACTCACGACTTGTTTGAGCCGCGATGCACCTTTCCAGACTTTGAACATCGACAGGCCGCATGTAAGCACGTCTATGCGGTCCAATACGTGATCGAGCGCGAGCAAACGGCAGACGGTCAAACAGTCGTCACCGAGACAGTAAAGGTTACACGTAAGACTTATTCACAGAATTGGGGCGCGTACAATCAAGCTCAGACGCACGAGAAATCAGAAATCCAGGCATTGCTCTACGAATTGTGTAAAGGCTTGCCTGAGCCCGAACAACGCACAGGTAGACCGCGTTTAAGCGTTGCCGACATTATCTTTTCATCGTGCTACAAAGTTTATTCGACGGTATCCGGTCGCCGCTTTGCAACGGATCTCCGCGAAGCGAAGCAACGCGGTTATCTCGCGAGACTGCCGCACTACAATTCTGTGTTTCGTTATCTCGAAAGCGAAGCGTTGACGCCGTACCTCTTCGAACTGATTACGCTCAGTGCTCAGCCACTTAAAGCAGTCGAGACAGATTTCGCGGTAGATTCAAGCGGATTCAGCACAGGTCAATTTATGCGGTGGTTCGATGTGAAATACGGCAGAGAAGAGGATCGCCGTATGTGGCTCAAACTTCATTTGATTTGCGGCGTCAAAACTAACATCGTGACGAGTGTAGAAGTCAGTGACGGTTATGCACATGATTATCCGTACTTCAAAGGCTTAGTTGATCGCACGGCAGACGCGGGCTTTAACATGAAAGAGGTATCGGCAGACAAGGGCTATCTCGGCGCGTCAAACATGCTGGCGACACTGCAACGCGGCGCAATCCCTTACATACCATTCAAATCAAACTCTGTGGGAGATTCGCGCGGCAGCTATGGCGCAAAGTCTCAACTGTGGACGAAGATGTATCACTTCTACATGATGCATCGACCGGAGTTTTTAGAGCACTATCACAAGCGGTCCAACGTGGAAACCACGTTCCACATGATCAAAGCAAAGTTTGGTCAGAGACTACGAAGTAAGAGTCTCACCGCGCAGATCAACGAAGCATTGTGCAAGGTGCTTTGTCACAATCTCTGCGTGGTAATTCAGTCGATGCACGAGCTAAACATCACGCCAGAGTTTTCTAATGTGGCTGCGTAGCGTGCTGCTGACTCCGTGCTATTCTGCAATAGGTCGGAGGTCAGTAAAATGGACGAAGCGGAAACGACGGAAATCCCAAATGTATCAATAAGGCAAGTTTACAAGGGCAACCCGGAAACCTTTTTATGTAAAGCTGATATACTGTGTCCGCATTGCGGCTACTACGCCCCGGCAGAGGGGCCAATAGTCGCTGGCCGCTACGCCCTTGTGGCGTGCCATAGGTGCCGACAAGCTGTGATGATTACTGCGGAGAACCTTTCACATACGTGGTCGTCAGATGTTGGTCGTCCTGTCATAGATTATCACCCAAAGAAAAACCCCACAGTTGATCCGCTCGTACCGGAAGAAATCGCAGACGACTACCTAGAAGCACAAAGGTGTTTCTTAGTGGGCGCGTGGCGTGGCTGTGCTGTTATGGCACGTCGCTGTATGCACTCCGTTGCTGAACGCTTCAAAGCTACAGGGAGAGATCTTTATGAACAGATCGAAGACCTACGAAACAGGCAAATAATAACTCCCGTCTTAGCGGATCAGGCCCAGCACGTGCGCGTTTTAGGCAAGCACGGTGCGCACCCTTACGACACGAGGGGCAACGAATTGAAGGAACTCGAAATACAAGATGCGCAGTCCGCGCTAGACTTCTGTGACTTCATCTTCGATCAGGTCTTCATCCAGCCGGAAAAGATCGCCGCAAGTAAAAAGCGACTAGCGAAACCAACGCCAACGCCGTAATGACTTTTGGGGCAAAAACTTCGTTTGCCTCATAAGTGTAGTCAATTTGAGAGTTTTGAGGCAAAGCCGTTGTGTAGGGCTTTGCCTAATTAATGGTGAATAAAATGGAAACTATCGTTCCTGCCCAAAAATTAGTTTGAGGATTGTGGGTTGATAAGCTTCGCGGCGGCGTCCCTGAGTCGAACCTCAAAGTCCGCTTCGTCGTCGGCTGATACAATCGGGGTTGGACTTTCGACTGGGTCGCAACGCCTGTTCAGCGAATCCGACCAAACACAGAGTGTGACCTGAAAGGCGTTAGCAAACGCGATTTATTAGGCAAAAGCCCTACACAACTACACAACTACACAACTGTGTAGTTGTAGGGTTGTAGGGTTGTAGGGGCACACGAAGGTTATGCCTCAAAAGGCACTCTTGGCTGAGCGCGACTTCTGCCGAATGGTTACCTGTCAGGACAACTCGGGCACGTAGTCGGACACTGCGCGATGCACGAATTATATAGTTTGCAGCAAACTATATTGTTGGCATCGCATTGCTGGAACCGCTGCAAGCACGTCTGACAGCACGTCGTGGATTGCGTATTAGTGGTTGGAGCCATAAGCACTATCAGAGATAGCAGTAACACAACTATCCCAAGAATCCGTCTTGTCATGGTATGCCTCCCCAGGTTAATCCGTACGCGAACATAAATGTTTTGGGAGGAATCTCTCTGGAAGAGCTTCAAGTTTATCACGGCTGTCAATTTGAGACAGACGGGAGACTTATGAGGCAAACCCTACAACCCGGAACAACTTGTGGAGTTGTGGAGGGCGTTGCCTTTAAAAGTCATCAACAAAATGTTCCTTCGCTTTTCAGTCAAACAGGTAGACGAGGACTCGCGTAAGCCTCGAGGCGTTTTTAACGCAGCATATGATTTGTCGGATTACGGCGATCTTGAATCTAATGAACGTGAGCAACTACGAACTATCCTGGAGTGGTTCAACAAGCATCTGCCCGCTCCGCCAGAAGACTTTTATGCAAGCAGAGCGATCTTCTGGTTTAAATCCAATGCCCACGAAAGTATTAGCCGGGTGTGGGAATTAGTTTATTTGCTGCGGGCGCACGCTCATCACGTCGACGTGCATAAATGTCGGAGGTTGTCGAATATTTCATATGAGGACGAGTTTCAGGTTGCGGCTTACCCCTCCGAAAGAGACGGAAAAATAACGATTCAATGAATCTTGCGTTCTTCGATCTAGATCGCGGACCAACTCAAATAGGGCGTGCGCGTCGTCACTGTAACTGCGACCGTGTCAGTCGGCGGCTTTAATCCAGGTGAGACGAAATTGCAATGACCTGATTCCCTGCTGACTTACCCTTGCTCTCGCTGAGACGTTTTCTCCTCCAATCCGAGCATACTGGTCCGCGGATGGGCGCGTTCAGTTCGGCAGACTGTCCATGTATATACCCAAATGGCAACAGGAATCAGTATCTTAAACAGTGCGAAGACGCCTTGAACGAAGATCGTCTCGGTGTCGGAGAGGTCCCATTGTTGAATTCCGAAACAATCGGTGATCATTGGACGATTAGACCACCAGATGTCTATGAATGTTCCCGAACCCGTACTTGATCATCTTGTCTACGCGACTTCCGATCTGGAGGCGACTTGTCGTGATCTCGAAGTCCGACTCGGTGTGCGTGCGTCAGCCGGTGGCCAACATCCAGGGAGAGGCACGCACAACGCACTGATTTCAATTGGGCCCAAGGCTTACCTGGAAATTATTGGTCCCGATCCTTTACAGCCTGAGATTAGACCTGTCTGGTTTGGCATTGATCAGTTAACTGCACCTAAACTCATTACCTGGGCCGTGCGCATAGACAACCTCGAGGCCTTCGTCAAAGAAATCTCGCCGAATGCAAACGTCGGAGTTATGAGACCTGGAAGCCGAAAGACTCCGGAAGGAACAACCCTCTCGTGGCAACTGACAGAACCACAACTAGTGCAAGGCATAGGACTGGTACCATTCCTGATTGAATGGAACTCGCGCCAGCATCCGGCCGACTCTGCGATAACTGGTCCACGGCTGGTCCACCTTCGCCTCGAGCATCCTGAGCCCGAGCTAATCAGAAAGCAGTTGAACTCGCTGCGAGTTGAAGTCGCAATTGAGCAGCAACCGAATCCTGCATTGGTGGCGATCTTCGAAGGCGCAAACGATCTAATCGAGCTTAAGTAAAATTACACTCTAAGAAATCTCGGCTCTTCAATCCGGTTCCACGTCTAATCCACAGTCGGGTGGTTTAAAGACGTCTCTCCTCCACAGTTTTCCGTCGAAGTATCACCCAACACAATACTGATTCGTGAAATGGAGGATTCGAGGAATGAAGAAGAGACTATTTGCCATTCTATTGTCACTTGCCGGAACGGTTTGTTTTTCGGGCAGTGTTGTAATGGCGCAACACAGGCATATCGATCGTGGAGAACGCCGAGATCTGCGTGAGGATCGCCGCGATATTCGTTCTGATACAAGAGACATCCGATCGGATCGACGTGACTTGCGGGCAGATGCTCGTGAGCGTCAACGAGATATTTTTGAGCTCCGAGATGACAGACACGAAGGAGCTTCACGAGCAGAATTGCGCTCCGATCGGAGGGACATCAGGAGCGACACGCGTGACATCCGTCATGACAATCGCGATCTGAGATTTGATCGTCGTGATCGTCGCGCGGATGTGCGCGACTTCTACCGTGATAGGCGTCGAGCACGTCACGACTAAGTTCTCACCACGACCGAAACTGCTATTTTAACGCCTGGCCATTCAATACCAGCTCCGTTTCATCATCGACGAGTTGCTCGAGTGGGACGCTGGCAACGCGCGCGTAAGCGAGGATTACGTCTGTGGGTGGTTCGTTTAGATTGTGCTCGTACTTGGAGATGTTGTTGGGCGCAAGTTCCACCCCCAGACGATGGACCATTGCGCTTTGGGACACACCGAGCGACTGGCGGATCTTCAGTAACTTTTCGGCTAATCGTTTTGGTCGCGGTCGTGCGTGGCCCATCAGTGAGGCAGGATTCGGTCGTCAAAGGGTTTCTGAAGGTGACTGTTGAGCTGCGCGTTTTTATATTTGCCTTCCCGGTCTCGCCACCCCATGCATCCGACAAAATATCCGGTGACGACATTCACGACAAAATAGAACCAAAGACTGGATATGTGACCAGCAACGCCGTAGAACTGGTTGAGAATATCGCGAGATGCGGTCATGAGTACGGCAAAGGAAAAGGCCTGGTACAAAACAAAACGCCCTTTTCCTTTCGCTCTTGTGTCGGCCCAACGCTCCAATGAGAGTTGCTGTCTGCGATGGCGCCAGGCGTTATATCTCTTCCACAACTTATTCATGAACTACTTCTAAGCTGAGAGACGTGCAGTGATGAGCTGCACGTCTCTCGTAAATAAAGAAAAGCTTAATCAGTGGTGATCGTGTTTCGCAGCAGCGGGAGCGGCCGGACCAGCGTTCGATCCGGGAGCGGCGACGTCGATCACAGTGCGCATCCATGGATGAATGCAGCACTGAAACTTGTGTGAGCCTACTGGAAGTTCCGCGCTGCCGGCAGTCGGTCCTGCTTCAATTCCACCTGCCGGAATGAAAACGATCGCTCCAAAGTTGAGGCATTCGGGAGCCGGAACCGGGTTGCCGGAAATGCCGTTGAGATCGGGGATGAATCCGCCACCAAACTCCGCTACCGGAGTAAACGTGTGCACCTCGCCACCGCGGTTCTCAATCAGCGTGTCGCGTCCAACATTCAAATGCATGTTGCTTGGTTGATTTCGCCAGGCGTGTGCATCCTGGGTTGCTGCGAGTTCGGCGATGAACTCATCAAACGTCGTGTGGCCATTGCCTATACACGCGCCATCGCCAAGCACCGCGTTGAAGGTTGTTGGCTCACAGTCATCCAATAACCTGATCTTCTTGTCGCCCTGAAAACCGCCAGCGCCTGCAGTCAAACTCAACAGAGTGATCGCAGCCACTGCCGTCCAGACCATAGTTCGGAAATGCCTTTTTTTCATGTGGAAAACCTCCTTGTTGGGGTCGGCTCAAGAGTGAACGGGAGGACCCGGTGTCATTTGTTAGTAAAGCGTGGCAAGCATATACACCGCGACAGCGACGGATGTCAATAAATTCTCAAACCCACTTTCAACGAAGGCTGCCAACGACGAACGTACGGCTTTATAGATCGAATAGCCAAAAAACTGAATAGATCGATCGCTAAATAAATGGATTTACTCCGAGATTTCGTCGTAGCGAAAGCTGCAGACCAGCAAAAGTCGCATTTTTACTGGAAAACTTTATGCTGCATAAAAATTGCAACATCTACTGCAGCATTGGAGCCTCGCCCCCAACTCCAAAGCTTTCAGAGTTTTTTTAGTTTCAACCTACAACCGCAAAATCGGAGGAGCTATGAAGAAGAATTTTATTCGTCTCGTGCTCTCGTTTAGCGCTCTCCTCGTGTTTACGTCAATAGCGCTAGCCCAGAACACGGGCACCATCAGCGGCACGGTCCAGGACCAATCCGGAGCCGTCGTTGCAGGTGCAAACGTGAAGGCTCAGAATCCGGCCACCAACTTCAGCCGTGAAACCACGTCTGCGACAAACGGATTCTATCGATTCGATCAACTCCCGGTTGGCACTTACTCGATCTCGGTGGAAGCATCCGGCTTCAAGAAATCGGTAACGCAACAGGTAGCTCTCAGCGTTAATGACGCGCTAACACTCGATGTCAAACTCGAAGTCGGGCAAGTTTCCGAAGTCGTCACTGTCAGCGAGGCACCCTCGGCAGTCAACACTGAAACATCCGTTCTCGGCAAAACTGTCGACAACAGAACCCTCAATGATCTGCCGATCCTGTCAGGCGCAAATGGCCGCAATCCCCTGGCCCTCGCGCCGTTGCAGGCAGGCGTGTTGCCCGGAGGCACGGGTGTTGGTCCATTCACCGTAAATGGCCAGCGAACTCAATCCAATAACTTTCTCTTAGATGGTGGAGATAGTAACGACCTCGCCATCAACGTTCCCGACGCGGTTCAGGGATTTAGTCCTGACGCGCTTCAGGAGTTTCGTATTCTGACAAATACTTTCTCCGCGGATTTCGGTCGTAACTCCGGCGGCGTCGTCACCCTGATTAGTAAATCCGGTACGAACGAATATCACGGAAACCTTTTCCACTTCTTCCGTAACCGCGCGCTGAACGCCACACCGTTCTTCAACAACGCTTCGCCGACGTTCGTTGGTCTGCGCAAGCCGCAGTTCAACGTAAACGAGTTTGGCGGAACGATTGGCGGACCGCTGCACCTGCCAAGATTCGGTGAGGGTGGTCCAGCGATCATTAGCGGAAAGGATCGCACTTTCTTTTTCTTTAGTTACCTGGGTTTCAGACGCCGTCAAGGTGAATCGCAAACGGCAACTGTGCCTTCCCAGGCCCAAAGAAACATCATCAATGCCGTCGGCACTCCCGAAGCAAAAGCGCTGCTCGCGTTGATCCCGGCAGCCAATTCCGGTAACACGCTGTTCTCCTCTGCTTCGAACAGTTTGGATCGCGATCAATTCTCCATTCGTGGCGATCATCGATTCAGCGACAACAACAGCATGTTTGTTACCTTCTTCAATGAAGATCAAGTGTTCACCAATCCGTTTGCATTTGGTGGTTCAACTATTCCCGGATTCGGCACCACCGGTGATCTTCGCTTCACAAACGTTATCGTGGGTGACTACCACACGTTCAGTGCACGGTCGGTCAACGAGTTTCGTTTCTCCTGGCACCAGCGCGACACGCTCAGCGTTGTTCCGGTGAACAAAACTTCTCCGGCTGATCTCGGCATTGAAGGAATCGTCCCGGATGATTCATCAGCCGCTGGGCCGCCACGCGTTGACATCACCGGCTTCTCGACTTTCGGAAACACCATTCAGGGACCGCAAGGTCGTGACGACAACACTTACCAGTTTGTCGATAACTTTTCACACAACCGCGGTAACCATCACTTCAAATGGGGTGGCGAGTATCGCACCTATTCCCAGGATCAAGTCTTCACCTTCATCAACAACGGCTTGTACTTTTTCACTGGCGACATGGTGGACATTCTGGGAAAACCGGTCATTCCAGGCCTGACTGCTGCGCTCAGTGATTTCGCCCGAGGCGATGTGCTCGAGTACATTCAGAACAGCGCCGGAACGCCGCGTTATGAAACGCAGAATTACACTGCCTTCATCCAGGATGATTGGAAAATCAGGCCACACTTAACCCTGAATCTTGGTGTGAGGTATGAATTGGATACACCGCTCGTTGATAGTGAAGATCGAGTCAACACCTTCCGTCCGGGTCAGCAATCGACCGTGTTCCCAACCGCTCCGAGAGGTATCGTGTACCCTGGAGACACCGGGATTACACGTTCGACCTACCAGACCGACAAGAACAATTTCGGTCCACGGGTCGGCTTCGCCTGGGACGTAACGGGTAGCGGCAGGTTCAGCTTGCGAGGCGGTTATGGATTGTATTACGACACAGTGATTTCGGAAACGACGCTTCAGTTCCTGACGGCTCCTCCGTTTGCCATTCAGCCGTTCTCGGACTGCACGACCATAGACAATCCGTTTGCGAACGCATTGTGCACGAATCCGATTCCACAACCGTTCCCATTCACGCCCATCGAAAGAGGTGGAACATTCGACTTCACCAGCGTTGCGCCGATCGCGATGACGATCAATGATCCCGATTTCAAGACTCCCTACTCGCATCAGTACAACCTGAATATCCAGTGGGAATTCATGAGGAATTATCTGCTGGAGGTAGGGTATGTCGGCACTATGGGCATCAACCTGCTGACGCGTCGTGAGATCAACCCGTCGTTATTGATTGGTACCAATCCTAGCTCTGCGAATACCAGTCAGCGCCGGGTGTTCAATCAAAACAATCCGAATACGGCCCAATTTGGCGGCCCGGTCTTCAGCAACATAACCAACCAGGAGACCTCAGCCAACTCGAACTACAACAGTCTTCAGGTAACTGTATCGCATCGCTTCTCGGATGGATTTTATTTCCAGAACGCTTACACCTGGAGTCACTGTATTGACAATGCTTCCGGATTGCGGTCCAACGTTCGCTGGAACAACCCGAAAGCGGATCGCGGCAACTGCGATCAGGATATTCGTCACCGCAACGTCCTGAGTTACATCTACGAACTGCCTTTCTACAAGGACCAGCACGGTTTCGCCGGCAAGATCCTCGGCGGTTGGCAGCTCAGTGGTGTGACTGTATTGCAGACAGGATCAACATTCAACATTACTGAACCGACTGACCGTTCACTCTCCGGAGCCGGAGCGGATCGGCCTGACTTCACCGGTACTGCGGTGGTGTTTAACGATCCACGTAACACCGATACAGCCAACGGCGGTCCAAATCGCTCCTTTAACGGAACGGGCGGCGGTAGTGCGACAGCAGCTACCAATCCCTTCTTCCGTCGGGTCGGTTCCGGAACGTCTCTCGCCCAGGGCGCGGGACGGTTCGGCAGCCTTGGTCGTAACGTGTTCCATGGACCGGGCGACATCAATTTCGATGTCACAATGATGAAGCGCACGAAGATTGGTGAGGGCAAGATTCTCGAATTCAGAGCTGAGTTCTTCAACATCTTCAACCATGTGAACTTCGGTAATCCGAATGGAAATATCGGTTCCGTCAACTTCGGTCGTATTACCACGACCGACGATCCGCGGCTTATTCAGTTTGGTCTGAAGTTCCACTTCTAAAACTGAAAAGCTGGTAATTGAAAGGGGCGGCTCCGAGAGTCGCCCCTTTCGCTATTTTTAAGGTTCATAACGTCGACACTCTTTCGGATTCGCGGTAGACTTTATCTGCATTTACCCGTCTGAGAGGAATCCATCAATGAAAGTTCGAGCCTGGCTCCGGCAACTGAAGCGTCCGCTTGTTTTCTCCGCACTGCTGATCCTGATCGCCGGCTTCGATACTTTCGGACAAACAGATACCAGCAAGAACACTATTCAGGGCGACATAATTACACCTAATGGTCAAAGACTGGACCACCCGGTCATAGTGTGGCTCGCCAGTAACAGAGGTGAAATTTCTACGACCTCGAATGGCAACGGCTCCTTTTTCTTTCGCGATCTCGGTGGCGGCCGCTTCACTGTGCGGATTGATGCTGGTGACGTGTACGAGCCCGCCTCCGAGGTAGTGAATATCGCAGACAGCGGCTCGACCGGTAATTCGACCGGTAACATGAGCCGTGTGGGACAGATCTACAGCGTTCAAATTCGCTTGCGTCTGAAATCCAGTGAGCCGATTACCAAGGGCGTAATTTCGGCTAAGGATCCGCCGCAAGCCGCAGTTGACCTCTACAACAAAGCGTTGGAATCGGTTAAAAATGGTAGTCGAGACAAGGCTATCGAGCAGCTCAAGGCCGCACTGGCGATTCATCCGACCTTCACGGCAGCGTTGAATGGTTTGGGCGTTCAATATCTGAGGCTCGGTAAGTACGAGGCTGCTTCTGAGGCGTTTACAAAGGCCCTCAAGCTCGCGCCGGAGAGTTTTAATCTTCATCTCAACAGCGGGATTTCTCTGTTCAGCTTAAACAAGCATGCGGAAGCCGAAACACAGTTTGCGGCGGCACTCGCGAAGAATGAAGCTTCGGGAACGGCGCACCTTTATCGCGCCCGCGCGTTGATTGCGCTGAATCGTTTGGACGATGCGGCGGTGGATCTAAAACGTGCGATCGAGATTGGCGGTGATGATGTGAAGCTGGCCCATCGCTACCTTGCGGGCATTTACGTTGAAAAAGGTGAGAACGTCGAAGCCGTAAAGCAGTTGGAGTTGTATCTCAAAGTCTCACCTGAATCGAAAGAGACTGAGCAGATCAAGAATTTGATCAAAGAACTCAACAAGAAAGCCGGCCGGGAGTAATGCCCCAGAACCGGCGATTCCGGCTGCCACGAAAATTCAACGAACTTACGTCAGAATAATTATAGTCAGCGTGCTAAAGATCTGATAATCTTCGTCTTCCTTGTAACTCACTTCCTCCCTGTTGGCTCTGTGAAAATTCTGAGTGCTCTTGTGCCTCTGTGGTCGCTTTACGTGAGAAAACCGCCACAGAGTCCGCGCACCAGAACGTTGCACGAGTCCATTCGTCATGAATGCTGAAACACCTGATTTGGCCGGACTGCTGGCGCGTGAGCACGCCATTCGCCAGGAGACCGAGATCCTCAGAGACGCCAACATCGCGTTGACGCAGAACCTCAGTCTGGAACGAGTGCTTGAGACCCTGCTCGATTATCTCGCCAGGTTAGTTCCCTACGACAGTGCGAATGTGATGTTGTGTGATACTGAGTGGCGATTCGTCGTCAGCGCAATGAGACGTTACGAAGGTTATCAGAACGTCCAGGACACGCGTGCGATCGTTTTCGACGGACAGAAAAACTCCCTGCTGCGACAGATCTGGACTACGAAACAGAGTCTCATCGTCGCTGACACGTCCAACGAACCTGGGTGGGAACTCCGTGCCGGCGCCGATCACGTGCGTAACTGGATGGGCGTCCCGCTCGTAACCTCAGGCAATGTCATCGGTTTGTATTCGGTCGACAAAGCCGAACCCGACTTTTTCAAGCCAGAGCATGCGCGGCTCGCTGAAACGCTCGCCGCCCACGCTGCTACCGCGATCCGCAACGCGCAGTTGTTTGAACAGAGCCAGCGTTACGTGGCCGAGTTGGAAGAACGAATCACAGAACGAAAACGCGCCGAGGTCGCGCTGCGTGAGAGTGAAGAGCGTTATCGCGAGTTGTTTGAGAATGCGAAGGACGCCATTTACGTTCACGATCTCGAAGGGACATACCTCAGTATCAATCGCGCGGCCGAAACACTTTCCGGCTACTCACGCGAAGAGATAGTCGGCCATAACTTCAAGGAGTTTGTCGCACCCGAACACGCCAGGTATGTCCGTGATAGTTTCTGGAGAAAACTGGCGCAGCAGGGTGAGACGACATATGAAGTCGACGTCATTGCGAAAGACGGACGGCGCGTGCCGATTGAAGTCAGTAGCCGCGCCATCTACGAGAACGGAACACTTGTCGGCGTGCAAGGCATGGCGCGCGATATCACCGAACGCAAACTCGCTCAGGACGCGCTGCAAATGTTTTCGCGACAACTGATCGAGGCGCAGGAAGAAGAAAGACGGCGAATCGCCCGAGAGCTGCACGACCAGATCGGCCAGATACTCACCGTGGTCAAGATGAATCTTCACGCCGTGCAGCCGGTTTGCGAAGAATTGGAAGCTGGTTCTTACGTTAAAGACAATATTGAAGCGGTTGACGAAGCACTGCGATTAGTGCGCGATCTTTCAGTTGAATTGCGACCGCCGATCCTCGATGACCTGGGGCTGACGACCGCTCTTCACTGGTATGTCGATCGTTACACCAAACGCACCGGCTTGACTGTCGACGTGGTGATCGATCTGCCGGATAAGAACGAACGTTTCTCACGCGAGTTTGAGACCGCGTGTTTCCGCATCGCGCAGGAAGCTTTAACCAATGTGGTGCGTCACGCAAAAGCGACGCAGGTCGTGGTACGACTCGCAAGGAATCGCGAAGTATTACTTCTCACTGTGAAAGATGATGGTGCAGGCTTTGATGTAGAACGACTGCGCAAACGAGCGCCGCGGGTGGCGACTCTCGGACTCATAAGCATGCAGGAACGCGCTCACGCAGCCGGCGGACGAGTTGAGATCGAATCATCACCTGCGGGCGGAACTGAGGTACGTTTCAGCCTGCCGCTCGACGCAATCTCGGCTGGTTACACTCCAGGCAAAAAAGCTGGTTCATTTCCGCTTCCACTGTTCTAAGCGACAAGTCCTGATAGCGTGGATACGGTTCAGAGTTTTGCGCAAACCAGGCTTCGTGCTGCGCCGCACTTAGTATGACTGGATGGTAACCAAACATCGTGACGAGATCGATCCTCAAGGCTCTCATCACGCTGAGCCATTCCTCGAAAACAAACCTTTGCGCTGAGGGCGACGCTCGATGGATGCCGCTGTTGCGCGCGCGGCCTTCTTCGCAGAGTTTGAGATACATGCGCGCCTGAATCAGCGCGGCGAGTAAACCACCGGTTTCGAGTTGCACGATGCGCGTCAACACTGCCTCGGGAGCTCGAGAAACAAAGTTGTAAGGATATCCCAGATACGCTATCTGAATTGGCCCACACGGACCCAGTTCAGATCTTATATCCCATATGTTTTCATCGACGTGAAAATCCGGCTTTGTTTTTAGATAGTTGATGATTGGACCAAACTCCTGGTCGCCGCTCGAACCGCTGAGGAGTCGTATGCCAGGTTTGTGATTGAGTGGCCAATTGTTCTTGAAGGGGTTGCGACCGGAACAACCGATCACGCAGTCGCAGCGCATCATCAACTCTTCGAGCGACTCCACTCGAGTTATATCCCCGCTCGGCATCTGCAAGTTCCTCTGCGGATCGTAAAAGAAGACCCGCTTCCCTTCGCTCGCAGCCAGATTCGCCAGCGCGCGGCCGATACTTCCCAGACCAATTAAGCCGAGTTGCTCACGTTGAAACGTCCGGCGCTCACGGAGTCCGGTGGTCAGCCTATCGATAAGACATTGAGAAAAGATCGGACCACCCATTTCCAGTTTCACTGCTGTTCTGGCCCACGAGATTACTGCAAACGGCGGTGGTTTTTCTTCAAATACAAACATGCCCATAGAGGTCTGCTCGACACCGCACATTGAATAACGGCTCAATAGTTCAGGCGGTACGGTGGTAATGCAGGACCCGCCGTCATCCAGGACGAGGATGCGTTTGATGCGACGTCTCGCGAGCGCTTCCGCCGCGACTTGCCAGAGCCTCTTACAGTCCAGTTCAAAGTACTGATCAAACTCTCCCGGCTCGGGCATGGTCGAGTCGACGACCGTAACGCCTCTGTTTCGTAATGTCTTGATCACGACATTACTGTTTGAATAGACCTTGCCAAGAGCAAAGATGTTCTCGTAACGCACGCCCAAATCAGCAATCGTGTCAAACAGATCCACCGTCTGCTCGAGCAGGTGCTGAACAGCTATTAGCGCGGTGTCCTCGTCCAGACTGAACTGCGCTGCTAAGGCACGGTCTGACAATGCGTGGGTTACTTCGAGAGGGGCTAATTGTGAGTGTTGCATAACTATAAGGCCACCGGTTTCGACAACTGGGGGGAGAGGCAGTGGTCGCCCTTGGTGGCTTTCACTTAATATGGTTATTTAGATGTCAGTCGTTGGAGTTTAGACTCGGGAAAATTTACTGGTTTGGACATTTTGTAGTGTTTTATGGTTCCTAACCACAGATTACGCAGATTTATTTGTGTATCTGTGTAGTCTGTGGATGAAGAGTCGCCTTGACACCCTAAAACGTAGACTGCTAAAGTACGCGGTCTTTTTCTGCGCAAAATTCGAGTCTGTGTACATTACAAAGGAGCTGTTTTGAGTAGCGAATCTGGTTTTCTATTCACCTCTGAGTCAGTCACTGAAGGCCATCCCGACAAAATTTCCGACCAAATCTCTGATGCGGTACTTGACGCGGCATTGACTGCCGACCCAAAGGCGCGCGTCGCATGTGAAACACTCGTGACAACTGGCCTTGTCGTTGTCGCCGGTGAGATCACAACTGAAGCGGTGCTCGATTATTCCAAGATCGCCCGAGAGACTATTCGCCAAATCGGCTACACCCATTCGAGCTATGGGTTCGATTGCGACACCTGTGCCGTCTTGTCCGCACTCGATCGACAATCCCCTGATATCGCCATGGGCGTTGATACTGGTGGCGCTGGCGATCAGGGACTGATGTTTGGTTTTGCATGTAATGAGACGCCGGAGTTGATGCCGCTGCCGATTCAGTTGGCCCACCAGTTGGTCCGTCGTCTCTCGGAAGTACGCAAGTCAGGTGAGCTGCCCTATCTTCGTCCAGACGGAAAATCACAGGTAACAGTTGAATACCGTGACGGCAGACCTTTCCGCGTTGACGCTGTGGTCATCTCTTCGCAGCACGCGGATGACGTCACGAACGAGCAACTCCGCTCCGAGATTCAGAAACAGGTCATCGAGCACACCGTGTCGTCTGAGTTGCTCGACAAAGACACGAAGTATCACATCAATCCGACCGGCAGATTTGTTACCGGCGGCCCGAAGGGCGACGCTGGTGTCACCGGCCGCAAGATCATTGTTGATACTTATGGAGGCTACGCGCCTCATGGCGGCGGCGCTTTCTCAGGAAAGGATCCCACGAAGGTGGATCGTTCCGCTGCTTACATGGCGCGCTACATCGCCAAGAACATCGTAGCCGCCGGACTCGCTGAGCGTTGCATGGTCCAACTCGCGTATGCGATCGGCGTGGCCGATCCCGTTTCGGTGTACGTCAATACTGAGGGCAGCGGACGAGTCAGTGATGCAGTTTTGTCGAAGCTCGTGCGAGACAACTTCGAATTGACGCCACGCGGCATTATCGAGTCACTAAATCTGCGCCGTCCTATTTATAGGGCCACGGCTGCATACGGTCACTTCGGTCGCAGTGAAGACAGTTTCTCATGGGAGAAGACCGACAAGGCCGAAACCTTGCGCACAAGCGCGGGAATCTAACTTTCATCATAGAGGAATCTGCAAATATGAGTTCTGCACCATCCGTCGAATTCGACGTGAAAGATATTGGCCTGTCCGGTAATGGCAGGCAGCGCATCGAATGGGCCGAGCGTGAGATGCCCGTTCTTCGTCTCATTCGCGAGCGCTTTGCGGAGGAGAAACCACTGAGCGGCGTTAAGCTCGTCGCGTGTGCCCACATCACTACCGAAACCGCAAACCTTGCGCGTGCATTGCAAGCCGGTGGCGCCGAGTCGATTCTGATCGCGTCGAACCCGCTTTCAACTCAGGACGACGTGGCGGCAGCGCTCGTCAATGATTGGGGCATTCCTGTTTACGCGATCAAAGGCGAGTCAACCGAGACTTACAACCGTCACGTCAGGACCGCCCTCGATTCACACCCGGACATCATCATCGACGACGGCTCCGATGTTGTTGCCACGCTGTTGAAAGAACGCTCCGGCCAGATCAAGGAAGTTATCGGTTCGACGGAAGAGACAACCACCGGTATTCAGCGTCTCAAAGCAATGGAAACCGCGGGCGTGTTGCCCTTCCCTTCCATCGCTGTGAACAACGCGCAGACGAAGCACTTCTTCGATAATCGTTACGGCACGGGCCAGTCGACACTCGACGGCATCATTCGCGCGACGAATATCCTGCTTGCTGGTCGCACGCTCGTCGTTGTTGGTTATGGTTGGTGCGGCAAGGGAGTCGCTCTGCGCGCGCGCGGTATGGGTGCGAACGTCGTCGTTACTGAAATCGATCCGATCAAAGCAGTCGAAGCAGTGATGGATGGATTCCGCGTCATGCCGATCAGCGAAGCCTCGTCCATTGGCGATATCTTCGTGACTGTCACTGGTAATCGTCACGTGATCGACGGCGAACATTTCTCACGCATGAAAGACGGCGCAATCGTTTGCAATAGTGGACACTTCGATCTCGAGCTCAATCTCGTTGCGTTGCGCGAGATGGCTGGCGATCCGGCGACGCTTCGACCGTTCGTCGAGGAGTACAAGCTACAATCGAATGGCCGCCGGGTCATCGTGCTCGGCGAAGGTCGCTTGATCAATCTCGCGGCAGCCGAGGGACACCCGGCCAGCGTGATGGACATGAGCTTCGCGAACCAGGCGCTTTCAGTTGAGTATCTCGTGAAGAACAAAGGCACTTTGACGCCCGGCGTTCACCTGTTGCCGGCGGAAGTCGATACCGAGATTGCAAGCCTTAAACTTCGCGCGCTCGGCATTTCGATCGACACGCTGACTGCCGAACAACTCGAGTACATCTCGAGCTGGGAAACAGGCACCTAGCCACAAGAGTTTAAGTTAGCCACGAAAAGGCACAAAAGACACATAATGATTTTTCATTATGACTTTTGTGCCTTTTGTGTCTTTCCCTTTGTGCTTTTGGTGCTCTAGGTTCTTACTCGGGAGAGGAAATACGTTCCCGCTGCTGTGAAGATCACTAATGGTGACCAGCCCGCGACGGATGGCCGCAGCAAACCGTGATTGCCGAGTTGTTGAAATCCGCCACCTACAGCCCAGTACGAAACTCCAACAACCACTGCGGCGCACAGCGCGATCACAGTTCCCTTCCTTCCAAACGACACCGCCAGCGGCATGCCGATCAACGCCATGATGATGATGCCGAATGGACCCGCATATTTTCTCTGCAATGCGACCGCGAGCGTTGATACATCCATGCCACGTTGCTTCGCGGCGTCGAGATAACGTCTCAAATCACGTGAGCTGAGTTGTGAAGGCTTGTCGATCGTCGGCCTAAATACTGCCGGTGACTCGACTCCGGCAAAAATAGTCTCGTTCTCAGTCGTACGTTGGACCTCGAGGTCTTTCAACGTCAGCGTCTCCGCCTCGCTGAGCTTGAGATGAGTCGGATCTGACCAAGTGCCGCTCTTGCTATTGACCACGCGCGCGAGATGGACTGCTTCCGGATCGAGCTCGTAAACCGTCGGCTCGATCAGTCTTCCATCTTCAGAAAACTCGTATGAATAAAAACGACGTGTGTCCGTCGACGCGAGCCACTGTCGTCCCGTGGGCGCCGTTGCGCGCGCCTCGCCGCCGCGAATTCTTGCTCGCAATGCGTCCTGCTTCAGATTGGTTCCAGGCATCACATACTCCTGGACCAGCCACGTGCCGAGTGCGATCGCGAGCGCAAAGAAGAAGCCCGGCAACATCAAACGGTAAACACTCTGGCCGGAGGCCCACCACGCAATCGCTTCGTGTCTCCGCGCGAGCAACGCGTACGTGACGAGCACGGAGATCAGCATCGTCGCGGGAAAGAGCTCGACTGTGATCAGCGGCATTAAAAACAGAAGATACCTTGCGACGAGTCCCGCGCCGGCGTGAGTGACTGCGATAAAGCGCCAGAGCTCAAACAGCGTAAAGATGTTGAAGATCGCGGCGAGGGCCACAAAGCATACGAGAAAACTGAGCACGAGCGAGCGAAAGAGCGTCGCATCCATGAGGTTCGGAAACCCCAGGGCCGACAGGCCACGATGTTTAACTTTTGCGGCTTTCGTTGCCGGTTCGGATCCTTTCGGTCCTCGTGACAAGATCGAAACGGAAGATAAAAACGGTACTCGCTTGACGAACAGAAACAAAAGGCTCAAAGCGAGGATGAACACCGTCGCGAGCCATGGTCCAACGTAGGGTGACATCGTACCGGCGCGTGCCAAAGACTCACCGGCCAACGACAGCAGGTAATAAAAGATAACGACGATGATCGTCAGCAGCACGCCAATGCTCTTGCCGCCGCGTCGGATCCGCAGGCCCAGAATCGCGCCCAACAATGAAAAGACGAGGGGCGCGAGTGAAAGTGCGGCCCTCCGATTGAGAACCCTCACAGCTTCTTTCTGCTCATCAACCGAGCCGGACGCGACGCGCTCGCGCAAGTCATTCCAGTCCATCGCGTCGGCGTTCGTATCGCGTTCGTTTATGCGCTGCACCACCTCAGAACGACCAGTGTTGATAGAAAACCTCAGCTGCTCGGAACGCTCTACGACGTAAGACTTCTCGTCAGTGCCCGGAACCGGGCTCGGGCTGGACTTATCGATTTGTCCCGTGGCGGCGGTCGCCGAAGGAAACGTTGTCGCCAGCACGTCACTCAACACCAGCTCTGATTGATCGCCTGACGAATCGATTCGTCCCGTTCGCGCCGTATAAATCTTTGTTGATTGCTCCGATTCCTGTCCGAAGATAAAAACGCGTCCCCACGTGCCCAGGTCCTTGTTACCGTCACGGACATAGATTACGTAGCGGGGTAAGGTGTTAAAGGTGCGCGGCTCGACTGGTGACTCGAGTTTTGCGAGCACTCCCTCTAACGCGATGCGCTCGAGATCTCGCGCGGCCTCAGGCGCTTCCTTAAGGTGTAAATACGTCGTTGCTCCGGTGAACAGGAGACCGATCAGCAGAGCGGGCCAGATCATGGTCCACGAGCCGACACCTGCTGCACGCATCGCGACTATTTCACTGTCGCTACCCATGCGTGAGAATCCGACGATGATGCCTGCAAGCGTAGCCAGAGGAATCGAGAAGACAAGAACGCCCGGCAACAGTGCGGCGCCGATGCTGCCGAGCAACGAGAATGGCAGGTCAGCATAAATCACGACTTCAGCCAGACGAGCGGCCTGTTGTGCGAGCAGGATGGCCGTGAGCATCAACAGCGCGATGAGGATATACGGCGCTATCGCCCCAATGATGTATCGAGGGATTAAAAACTTTCTGAGGCTAAAGTGATTCATTAAAAGTAAACAGTCAGGTCGTAACGGTTAGCTCGCCGGTCGGACACGTGGCATTCGCTCGAGCACTCTCCCGATAATGTGAAACGTCAACTCAGCCATCTCGCGCTTAGTATCTTTCGAAACTTCCCTTGCGCCTTCAGCAAACTTAGCTGGCGCCAACTTCTCTGCTGTCCGCAACTGCGTTCGAAGCGCCTTTGCAATCCCCCGTCCGCGACCGTTGCTACACTGCAAACATCGCAGAGACAAATCCGGCCCGAGGTAGATCGTTTCATCTTCAAACTGTTTCTGACAATTCGCACACACACGCAAGTCCGGCAGGAAACCCTCGAGCTTCAACAACCACACTTCAAAGTATCGCAGCACCACATCGAGATCTGATGGCGTTTCCGCTGCCGCTTCCAAACACGCGAGCGCCATTCGAAACAGATTGTCGTTTGCCTGGTGTGGTGGTGAAAAATCAATGAGCAGATCGCCCATGTAAGCAAAGCCCGTGAGTATCGACGCATTCGACGAGAGGTTAAAGTGCGACTTTAAGATCTCGACCTGCCGGAACGATACGAGCTCCTGGTTTTCTTTTTCGTAGTAAGTGAGATTGATGAGTGTGAAAGGTTCGAGCGCGGCGCCAAAACGATTCTTGAGTTTTCTGCAACCCTTCGCGACTCCCCTGATCAATCCTGAGGAGCGACTCAGGCAAACGACAATCTTGTCAGCCTCTGCCAGATTGTAACTGCGAAGGATCAGGGCCTCAGTTTCAAATAAAGCCATCGGTAAGGATCACGGAATGAAATACAGGATCCAACCCAATACCAGACCGATCACCATGAACTCTGCGAACACTTTCAGACCGTAGAGCAAGCGCTCTTGATTCGTGTCTTTCGCCATTGCCCCAAACACGACTGAAGCAAGCGCCGCAAACAATGTCATTACGAGGAAATGTCTCAAGGTTTCCTCCCGGCGGCGATATCGAAAGCGTCGAGCATAGTCAGGTAATTAAGTAGTCCGGCGATCAGCAGGAATGTGTTGCCGTATTCGTAAGTTGCGCGTGCGGCCTGGGCTGGATCGTCTTTGAATCCGTAGTCGAGCAGCCATGAGACGAGATAAAGCGCGCCAGAGCCGAGGTTGGCAATCATCGGCGGCACTTGCAGCAGGGCCGACGAGTTTTCAGTCGAGAGATCGAACAGATGCCCGCCCATTGCCATACCAACGAAGAAACAGACCCAAACAGCGCCACCCATTAGGGCTGCGCGTCCCCATCTTTTTTGCAGGACATGACCGAGACCGGGAATAAACCAGGCTGCCGCCCCTGTGAGCCAGGCGGAGCCAGGTGCGGGTTCCGCCTCTTCGGCCTCCATACGTTCAGTTTTTACCAATCAACCCTCCAAACACTCAATCGCTGACTAAGGTTTTACCTTAAGAAGAAACTTCACGCAAAGCCGCGACGCTTAGGATTTACATTAGCGGTCGGCGTGACGACCTCTAACATCTCACGTTAACTTTCTATCGATACAAAAGGTACGGCTCACGTAATTCTTTAAACTCTGCGAGCGGCTCTCTTGTCGACTCGTTGATCTCCTCGAGCGTGATTCCCTGCTCAAACGCTTCTCGGATCTTTGCTGTTCCGCTGATCACGTCGAACGGGTTCTTGTCGTAAACATATTCGTACGGCGGAATCTTCCAGCGAAATTGATCCGGATACATGTCATACGCCAACTTCGCCATCGAAATTCCCGCCAGCCACGGTTCAAACGTTTCGCGATCGAGCACGTGGATCTGCACGCCGCCGCAGCTAATGCCGCCATGCTTCTGAAATGTCGGTTGAAATACGCAGCTTCGGAAATACACGCCCGCGAGACCAAGTGCGTTGAGGCGATCTGCGTAATCATCCGGATCGATGTACGGCGCGCCGATCAACTCGAATGGTTTTGTCGTTCCTCTTCCTTCAGAAACCTGCGTGCCTTCGAAATGCACTGTGCCGGGAAACACTGTTGCTGAATCGAGCGTCGGCATGTTTGGCGAAGGCATTACCCAAGGCGCATCAGTTTGATCGTGCCAGAACTCTCGCTTCCATCCATCCATCGTAATTACTTCAAGATCGCAACCGATGCCGAAATGCTCGTTGAACATTCGCGCGAGCTCGCCGACGGTCATGCCATGACGAGTCGGGAGGGCAAACTGACCAACGAATGATGCGTATTCAGGTTCGAGAATGTTTCCGGCGATGCTTGAGCCGTTGATTGGGTTCGGACGATCGCAAACGATCACCTTCTTGCCTAATCGTTGTGCTGCGCGCATGCAGTTGGCAAGGGTATAGACGAATGTGTAAATGCGACAGCCGACGTCCTGCATATCGAACACAAGCACATCGACATCTTGGAGCATCTCGTCAGTAGGTTCTCTCGTTTCACTGTAAAGCGAGTGAACTGGCAGTCCGGTCTTGCGATCCAGACTGTGCCCGGTCTCGATCATGTTGTCCTGAACGTCACCGCGGATTCCGTGTTGCGGACCAAACAACGCCTTCAACTGAATGCCTTCATGCTCATGCAACAAGTCCGCAGCGTGACGATAACCGTGATCGACCGACGCCTGATTGCAAATCAACCCGACGCGCTGATCCTTAAGAGCGCGATATTCGCCTTCAAGTAATTTCTCAAGCCCCAGCTCAACATGCTCCCTTGCGCTTTGACGCTCAACTGTAGGGGCCGCACTCTGTGGCCGCACGTCGCTCGTAGCACGCTCTTCAAGAGTTAAAGTCATACGTTAGCTCTCCTAGCCGCATAACACAGATCCACCATTAACGTTCAGCACCTCACCCGTTATATGACCTGCCCACTCACTGCACAAAAACACTATCGGTCCTGCAATCTCTTCCGGCGTCGCCGCTCGACCTAATGGAATACCTTTACCGATCGACTCACGTTGCACCGGATCCGCAAACACATCCGCCGTCATCTCCGTCTCGACCCACCCGGGCGCAACCGAATTCACAGTGATTCCGAACGATCCCAACTCTGGCGCGAGTGATTTTGTGAAAGCGATCTGTCCACCTTTTGATGCGGCGTAGTTCGAAACATTAGCTTCGCCGCGCTGCCCTGCTGTCGAGCTCACGATCACGATTCGCCCGAACCGCTGTTGCTTCATCTGCGGCACTGCGGCGCGGCAGACCGACCACGTGCCCTTGAGATTGATATCGAGCGTTTTATTCCAGAGCTCTTCCGAAATCGATTCAACACCCGCGCCCACCCAGATACCGGCATTACAAATCAGGAAATCCACGCGACCGAAATGCTCAACTGTTTCCTGAACCAGTCGCTCAGCCTGATCGAGTTGCGAAACGTCGGCCTGAATGGCCATAGCTTTTACGCCGTGCGATTGTGCAAGGTTTACTGTTGCGCCTGCGGCCTCCGCGTCTCTGACGTAATTGACAACAACATGAGCGCCGCACGAAGCGAGTAACTCGACAACCGCTTTCCCGATGCCTCTCGATCCGCCGGTCACGATCGCGATGCGATCCGCGAGTCCGAGTACGTTTGCGTCGAACGGCCTCATGCAGGTGTGGAGACTGACGCGAGATCCGCTTCGCGAGCATTAGCTGCTTCGTTCACAAACGCGCGGAACTGGCGTTGAGAGAATAGATCGTTTTGCCAACCAATCTCCGGATGCCATTGAACACCGACGATGAACCGATCCGGCCGCGGATCTTCCAGTGCTTCGACAACGCCGTCTGTGGCCCAGGCTGTGGCAACGAGATTGGCGCCGACTGATTCAATTGCCTGGTGATGATGGCTGTTGACGAGTGCATCAACTGCACCGGCGATATTTGAAAGCCGCGTGTTCTCGCTGAGATTGATGCGATGCGAGGGACGATCGCGTGGCGCGCCCTGCTCGTGTTTGATAGCGTCCGGCACCTGCGAGTTGATGTCCTGGATCAAGGTTCCACCACGAGACACATTCAGCACCTGCATGCCAAAACATATCGCGAAGATCGGAATTCCTCTTCGTTCGGCAGCCGCGATGACCAGCAGATCGGTTTCGTCTTTGATTGTCTGGACCGTGCCGAGCTGTGGATGAGGTTGTTGGCCGTAACGCAGCGGCTCGACGTCGGAGTCGCTTCCAGGAAGCAGTATCCCGTCGAGTTGTGCGACAACGGAGTCGATGTACTCTGGTTTCGGAATCAGGCTAATGTGTATCGGTAGACCGCCGACGGCCTCGACAGCCTCGCTGTAGTCGCGTCCAAGATAGAAACGATTGGTTGTCTGTTCAATGCGCATCGTGATGCCGATGCGTGGTCGTGTTTGTATCATTCCGTCAGGAGCACTTCCCTCCTCCGCTATCATAACCCATGTGCTCAAAACTGCGTCACTACAGCGCCGGAAGGCGTCCTTGACTTACATTGAAACGAGTTCCTATAGTCTCGTTAAAGAAAATGAACAAGGAAAAAAATCGGGTACGTAGCACAACCGTGCTGCTCGTCAGGAAAGGCGCAAACGTCGCGCTTGCGGGAGACGGGCAGGTGACGATGGGCGAGACTGTTATGAAAGCCAGCGCGCGGAAGGTGCGGCGGCTTTATAACGATCAGATTCTCGCGGGTTTTGCCGGCGCGACGGGCGACGCGTTTGCCCTTTTGACGCGATTCGAGAGCAAGCTGGAGCAGTATCACGGGAATCTCGAGCGCGCGGCGATCGAGCTCAGCAAAGAGTGGCGCACTGACAAGATGTTGCGACATCTCGAGGCGCTGTTGGTCGTTACTGATAAGAAGACTTCTTTTCTTTTGTCAGGCAACGGCGACGTGATCGCGCCTGACGAAGGTGTGCTGGCGATCGGTTCCGGTGGCTCGTATGCACTGGCTGCGGCGCGTGCGCTGATCAAGCACACGGACATGTCGGCGCGTGACATTGCGGTGGAATCGCTTCGCATCGCGGGTGAGATTTGCATTTATTCTAATCAAAACATCATTGTTGAGGAGTTGTAATTGCCACAAAAGGCACAAAAAGCACAAAAGGAAAGTATAAGAACAGTCAGCTCTTATGATTTCTTCTTTTGTGCTTTTTGTGCCTTTTGTGGCTAAGAAAGTTGTTTGAAACATGGTTATTTATTTGGCTGGAGAAGTTGATGAAGAGACGGGGCTCGACGAGATGTCGCCTCGCCAGATCGTGACTGAGCTCGATAAGCACGTCGTCGGTCAGCGCAACGCAAAGCGATCCGTCGCCATTGCGCTGCGCAATCGCGTGCGACGTCAAAAATTGCCGCCCGAAATGGCGGTCGACGTGATGCCGAAGAACATCATCATGATCGGCTCGACTGGTGTCGGAAAAACGGAGATCGCGCGCCGTCTCGCGCGTATGTCCAACTCGCCGTTTCTGAAAGTTGAAGCGTCGAAGTTTACTGAAGTCGGTTATGTCGGCCGCGACGTCGAAAGCATGATTCGCGATCTCACGGAGATCTCGATTGAGATGACGCGCCAGGACAAGAGTGAAGAGATCGCCGAGAAAGCAGAGCTGAACGTCGAAGAGCGCATTCTTGACTTGTTGCTTCCGCCGCCTCGCCCCGCTTCCAGTTTTTACGATTTCGATGCTGATACGAGTGACGAACAATCAACTGAGCTCGATAGTCCGGCACGTGACGAGCAGTTTCAAAAAACGCGCGAGAAGCTGCGCACACAGTTACGCAGCGGCAAGCTCGACAATCGTCTGGTTGAGCTCGAAGTCAGAGAGAAAAATTTTCCGGTGATCGAGCTGGCTGGTCCACAGGGCGTCGAAGAGATGGGCATCAACATGAAAGACATGTTGGGCAATCTGTTTCAAGGTCGGACGAAGCGACGCAAGATGCGCGTTGACGAGGCGATGGAGTATCTGATGCAGGAAGAGGAAGAGCGTCTCATCGACATGGACCAGGTGGCCCGCGCGGCGATCGAGCGGGTTGAGAATTCCGGCATTATCTTTCTCGACGAGATCGACAAGATTGCCGGGCGCGAATCGGGCCATGGTCCAGACGTTTCGCGCGAGGGAGTGCAACGCGACATTCTTCCGATCGTGGAAGGCACGACTGTGAATACTCGTTACGGCATGGTGCGCACGGATCACATTCTCTTCATCGCTGCGGGTGCGTTTCACGTTTCGAAACCGTCGGATTTAATTCCCGAGTTGCAGGGTCGTTTTCCGATTCGTGTCGAGCTGGAATCGCTCACAATCGACGATTTTAAACGGATCTTGACGGAGCCACGCAACGCGCTGATCAAGCAGTACCAGGCAATGATGGAAACTGAAGGCGTAACGATCGAGTTTACTGGTGACGCGATCGATTCGATCGCCAACTACGCCTGGCAGGTGAATCAGCAGACTGAAAACATCGGCGCGCGTCGTTTGCAAACGATCATGGAGAAGCTTTTGGAAGAGATCAGTTTCGAAGGACCCGATCTCGATCCAAAGCACCAGCGCATCGATGGCGCGTACGTCTCGGGAATGCTCGCAGAGACTGTTAAGGATCAGGATCTCAGTCGTTATATTCTCTAGAAGGCACAGAAGTCACACAAATCGAATGAACCTCAGCAAAGCTCTGGGTCTTTGTGCTTTTCTAATTGCATCGATAGTTTTTGGAGGCTGCGGGAAGCGGCGGCCTCCTCTGCCTCCCGTCGAGCGCGTGCAGCAGCGCACCGAGCTGCTCTCCGGCGCGCAA
>Ga0134121_10000552_pt1 | contig 41893 bp, 25 predicted proteins | sample KB301_FD_96463 | JGI IMG/M metagenome (GOLD analysis project Ga0134121, IMG submission 96463) | Terrestrial soil microbial communities without Nitrogen fertilizer from Kellogg Biological Station, Michigan, USA - KB3-0-1 | ecosystem: Environmental > Terrestrial > Soil > Unclassified ...
ACGGTCGTGGCGCACGGCGACCTTGTGATCGCCGGCCGCGACCTCGGCCTGCGGCGACCAGCCGCCGCCGTCCACCGCCACGTCGAGCCGCGTGCCGTCGTCCGGCTCGGCGCGCAGGGTGCCAGCCTCGGAGACGTGGAACGGGATCTCGAAGGCTTCCCCCGGCTTCTGGGCCACGGGCAGCGGCTGATCCAGACTGACCGGCCAGGGACGGAACACCGCGCCGGCGACCACGCCCGGCTGATGATTGAAGTACGCGGCGTAGCTGTGTGTGGAGTCGAGCGTCAGCGGCGCGAAGCGCACGGCGGCCTGCACCGGCTGGGGCGGCACGATCATCTCCTCGCCCGCTTTGCCCCCCGGACGCAGCGTGAGCAGAAGAATCCCCTTCTTCTGCGGCTGGAGGGTGAGCACGTAGTAGCCGGCGTCGAGGTTCCACGAAGAGCTCGCGCCCTGCCACTCGGGGGGGGCGTAGCCCTTCGGCTTGGAGAGCAGGAACGGCTCGACGCGCGCCCGGGAGCCGGCGCCGCTCGTCACCACCTTGTAGGTGCCGGTCTCCTTGATCTCCAGGAAGAGGGTCAGCTCCTCCAGGAAGTTGAAGCGCCGCGACCACCCCGTGTGCGAGTCGAGCGGAATCGCCGCGGCGGCAAGGAAGCGTTGCTTGCCGCTCGGCGGCTGATCGGTGATGAGGGCCGTGGCGTCCACCGAATCCACAGAGGACCCGGCATGGATGCTCGACACCCAGAACGTGCCGGAGCGGCTGAACGAGTAGAGGTCCCGCTGCTCGAAGTGCTGAAGGATGTACGGCTGCCCCGGCGTCCCGGACACCGTGGCCACGAGCTCCCAGTCTTGAGGACCGGCAGCCTTCGCGGCCTCGGCCATCCCGGGCTCCTCGGCTGTCTCAGGCGCCGCTTCAGGAGCCGCCTCGGCCTGCGGCTCGGCTTCGGCGTCTCCCTCGCCCGAAGGCGCCTGCTCCATGGCGGCCCCTTCGTCCCCGGTGCCCTCCGCCACCGTCTCCTCCGCTTGCGCCGGCGCCTCGGCAGGCGCTTCCTCCTGCGTCGCCGCGGGCTCCTCGGCGTTGGCCTCATGAGAGACCGTCTCCTCGGTGGGGATCGCCGGCTCCTGGAAATCGTTCCCCGGTTTGGCCTCGGCGCGTAATTGAGTGAGCGGCGGCACGGACTCCTTGGTCACGGCGCTCGTGCTGGTGGCCGCCTGTTGCTCGTACTGGCTGCCGCCGCGCAGCCAGCCGGACGCCAGGGTGACGGGCCGGGCCTCGGGCAGCTCGACGAGGAAGAAGTTGACGTTGTCGGGCAGGCGGAAATGGTCCTCGCCGAACGGGCTGACGACGTAGCGACGCCGGCCGGAGTCGGGCAGCTTCGGCTCCCCCCAGCGCAGATAGAACGGATGCTCGTCCGCGCCGGCGGCCCAGGGTTGGGCGATGCCGCCGTAGGCCGTCAACAGATAAAGGCCGGGCTCGAGGACCGAGGCGATGCGGCAGCGCTGGAGCGGCTGGCCGACGACCGGCTGGATCTGCTGGCAGCGGGGTTCGACGCCTTCGAGCCACGAGCCATCGCGCCACAGGCGCAGATCGGCCAGATTGCGGCCGGCGGCTTCGAGGCGCACACCGCGGCGCTCGCCCACCTCCAGCCAGTAGGAGACCTGCTCCAGGTCGTCCAGGCTCTCCTGCACGAGGCGGGTCTCGACGAGGCGTGGAACGGGAGCGCCGGCCCGCCGTTCGAGGAAGCTGCGCGCCGTCACCTTGACCTTGCCGGTGCCCTTCTTCGCGCTCTCCACCCGCACCTGGTACTGGCCGCGGTCGAGGAACAGGTCGAGCCGGCCGCTCTCCGAGCCGGCCTCGCCGGCCTTGCCGAGGGAGCCCGCCATGCGGTCCACCAGCTCGACGGAGCTGCCCTGCGCGTTCTCGGCGCGCAGCGAGTAGCGGCCGAAGCGGTCCACCGTGAGCAATGCCTTCTGCTCGCCGGCCGCCGGCAGCTCGGAGGCGCTCAAGGTGACCTTGGGCGTCTCCGGAGCCTGAGCCTTCGGAGCCGCCGCCGGAGACGATCTCAGGAGCACCGGCGGAGCCGGAGCCGGAGCCGCGCCGAGGGTGACCCCGGAGGCAGGGGGAAGGAGGAGGAGAGTCAGGGAGGCGGCCAGGAAGAGGCGGAACAGGCCGTCGGCCTGCACGCTCCCCTCACCTGCATCAGGCCTCACTGACCGCTGCGTCGGCGCGGTCGCACTTTGTCTGGGCATGGGATTCCTTCTGGTCTGCCTGGAGAGTGTATCTCAGAGGGAATCCATTTCGTAGGGGGGCCGTCAATCTCACGGTCCACGAGCTGCCCCCTCATCACACCGGCTAGGAACAGGCGGTCGTCACCGAAACGAGGCAGCCGTTCTCGTCGAACGTGTTATGGCAGACCGGGCCGTGGCCGCGTGGGCAGCACGCGCTGTTCCCCCAAACCTCTGCTTCCGTGCAGGGATCGATACCGAAACATATATCGCAGAATGCCAACGCAGGGCGGGCGGACGCCGCGAGGAACGCAAGCCATAGGAACCCACTGAGCCCCAGAAGCTTCAGAGACTGTCGCATCTCTCACTCCTTTCCTTGAAAGCTGACTCTCTATAAGAGAGGGTGCTTGGGCTCGCTCTCCCGGGACAGAATACCCCAACCGTCGGACGGTACCGTCCGACGGTCGCGCCGTTCGCAAACGGTGGACGCACGCCATAGATCGCAGCCTGACCATGCCCTTGCGCCAGCGATGCATCGCTAGAAAGTGCCGGACCGGCAGGGGATGGTAAGGCCCTGCCGCAGGGCAGGGCCTTCTGGCTGTCTGCGCTTACTTGAACTTCCACTTAGCTTTGATCGTGCGGCCATCCGAAGGAATGTCGACGCTGGCGACGAGATCCGTCACCGTTGTACTAGCGGAGGCGCTGTTGTCGCCGTTGAACGGATCGCTAAAGTTGCAAACAAGCGAGCCGACGTTGTTTCCACCCGAATCAATGACGTCATATGTGGCCGAGCCGACAGCGCCGGTCGCTGTGCCAGCGACACCCTGCGCTTGAAATGCGAGGAAATCTTTGACGTTGGCGGCAATAGGTTGCGGAGAAATGATCCAGTTACCCGACTTGAGCGGAGCCTGGGCCCCTGGGGAGTACGTGTAAGGGCTGAGGTTTGTGACTTCGTTATTGATGAGGCAGTCTTTAGACATGAAGTCTCCTTTTACATGTTGTTCGTTGTTAGATCTCAGCGAAGGTCGTACGCTCTTCGCATTTTGCCCGCCGATGGCCTTTCGGCAGGCAAGGCGTCACAGTCGGCAGATGAACCGCCAGCCGCAAGGCTTCCGAGGTTTAGAAGAAGAAGTGAGCCGAGACAGTGAGGTGGTAAGTTACTCATCTTCTTCTCCTTTCTTTCCTTCGGCGTCGTCAGCGTAGACAACTTCGCAAGCACCATGCCAGATCCAGTCACAAGGTAAATCGGCACTCCGCTGGCAAACCTACCGTCCCGACGCTCTCCTCCACCGTCGGACGGTACCGTCGGACGGTCGCCGCCCCCATCGTCGACGGTTTATATGCAGGGTCTTACCTGGAATGCTTTATGCTAGGGAACGATTCCGAACTTACCGAGAAAGGATGGTGTGGCATGGCAGATCTGAGCATTTGGAAAATAACCGTTAAATTTGATACCAGCAAAATCGAGCTCGGAGAGGATCCGATTTCCATGGAGGGGCCCTTCGATCCCTTAGGCCCCCCGCCACCCGCCCCGAAACAGCTACTGATCCCGCAAGGGATCAGCTTGATCGTCTTCGAGGTGGTTACCGAGCCTCCGGGGAGCATCCCCGAAGCGCAGTTCCCAACTTATCCAATCGAGTGGTTTACGCCCACCGAGCCGTTCAACACCCCTATCGCCCAGCCTGAATGCTTCCAAGTCCACTGGTACAATCCAAGGCAGTGTACGGTGGTTGACACCAATACCGCCCTCTTCGGGAACCAGCATCCGTTCAACGTCGTGGTCGCCTACGAGAACAAGACCTACGGCTCAGACCCGGTAATCGTCAACCAACCGCCGGACACTTAGAAGTCCTCGATCAGCGACCGGCCGTGCCGCGGGTTTCGATCAACTTGCGGAAGGCCGGATCTTTCCGTAAAAGATCGAACCAGGGAAGAGAGTACCAGCGCCGATCGAAGCCGCTGGCCAGGGCTCGATCGGCGCTGGCGCGGGCCGAGGCGGCGTCGCCGATCACAGCGTAGACCAGCGATGCCTCGAAGGCGAGTTCCGGATTGTCCGGAGCGGCCACGACAGCCAGCTGCATGCTGGCGGCGGCCTCGGGCGCTCTGCCCAAATGAGCTTGAGCCTGAGCTTTGATCGAAAGCGCCTGCCAGAAGCCTGGCGCGGGATCCTGCGCGACTCGCTCGAGGACGCGCCGGTACAGGGTCTCCGCCTCGGTCCGCCGTCCCCGCAAGGCCTCGGCATCGGCCAGGTTCAGGACCACCGAGGCATTCTTGGGTGCCAGGACGGCGGCCTGCCGGAAGCTCGCGGCCGACTCGGCATAGCGCCCCAGGAGAAGTTGGGCGACACCGAGGTTGGAGAGCTCAGCAAACCCTGGACGGCGCCGGACCAAGCGGGCGTACAACTCGGCGGCCCGGGCCGGGCTCCCAAATCCCAACTCGAGCTGGGCGAGCAGCGTCTCACCACCGGGATGTCCAGGAAGCCGCCGCAGCAAGTCCTCCAAGGTTCCCCTGGCGGCCGGAATCTCGCCCAGACGCATCTCCAGGTTGGCGAGATCCATAAGGAACTTGGCGGAAGGACGGCGCTCGGCGGCGGCCCGCAGCAGTTGCAGCGCCTGCCGGCGATCTCCCTTCTGCTCGCTCAGCAGCGCACGCCGGTTCAAGGTCCAGACGTCACCGGGCAGGAGACGATCCAACTCGCTCAGAGCGTCCTGAGCTTCGCTCAGCCGGCCCGCAGGTAGAGCGACACCTACGAGGACCGACAGGGGCAGAGGATCGCCGGGCGCCAGAACCCGTGCCTGGGCGATCAGGCCGAGCGAGCGGTCGAGATCGCCGGGGTCGCGGGTGTCGAAGAAGCGGCGCCCCGCCAACCTGGCTTCCAGTACATAGGCGTCGAGGAACAGGGGCGAGCCCGTCCGAATCCGGCTCAGCTCGGCAAACAGCGGTTCCAGGTCGGACGGCCGTTCTTCCTCCCATGTCCGCTGCACGTGCAGGAAGCGTTCGTAGTCTTCAGGTCGAACCTGGAGTCGCGGAGCCTCCAGACGGACCTTGAAACCGTGATAGCCAAGCTTGAGGTAGGTGGCCGTCGCGGTATCCAGGAGGCGAAGGTCGTCCAGCGGCACGTCGAAGGTCTGAATGGCAAGAAGCCTGCCGTCGCTACCCCGCTGGCGGCGCAGCACGGCCTGGCACTGGCGAGCCTGGCAGTCAAGGGTCGCGGTCAGCACCTCGTCCGCCGCCAGCAGCCGCGCCAGCCGCTGGACGGTCGGGGCCGGCTCGCCGGGCTCCGGAGCACCGGGAGGGAGTGCGGCGACGCCCTCCAGGGAGGTGAGCGCGCGGAGGGAGGCCGCTTGCAGAGCCGCGGCGGCCAGCGCCACGTCTTCGCGTCCGGCGCCGAGACCGATCTCCGGGCGGGCCACGGCGACGTAGAGCGGCCCACGCGGCGGCGGGCTGGGTGAGCTCGGAAGGCGCAGCCGCCAAGCGAGGAAGCCCCCCAGGGTCGCCAGCAGGGCCAGGCTCGTGACAAGCGGCAGGCGGTGGAGACGGAGGCCGCGATAGGGAGTGGCGGAGACCGGCCGACCGGGATCGGACGCGGGAGCCGCGGCGGGTGGCAAAGGATGCGAGGCCCGGAATGGAGTGAAGGAAACCGTCTGGCCGGTATCCGGCGAGGCCGCCACGGCTCCCGATCCGGACTCGATGCGGGCGAGCGCTTCGCCGGCGCTTCGCGGCCGGCGGGCGGCGTCCTTCTCCAGCAGGGAGTCGATCAGCGCCGAGAGGGGCTCGAGGATCTCGGGAACCAGCTCGCGGACCGGCGTCTGGAGGTGGGTGCAGACCCGAGCCAGGGTCGCGATCGGCGTCGCGGCCTGGAACGGGGAGATGCCGGTCGCCGCCTCGTAAAGCAGAACGCCGAGCGAGAACAGGTCCGATCGTGGGTCGAGAGCGAGGCCGTTGGCCTGCTCGGGAGACATCGCGCGATAGGTGCCAAGGACCCCGGCGGTGCCGAGGGTGCCGGGCGCGGTCTCGCCCGGAGGCACGCCGGGCTCGGGCGCATAGAGCTTGGCGAGGCCGAAGTCCAGGACCAGGGCATGGCCGGATGGCGCGAGCACGACGTTCTCGGCTTTGAGGTCGCGGTGCAGCAGGCCCGCCGAGTGCGCCGCCTCCAGAGCCCCCAGGACGTCCACCGCCAAGGCGGCGACCCGCTCAGGCGGCAACGGGCCCTCGCGCAGCCGCTGGGCGAGCGTGGGGCCTTCGACGTACTGCAGGACGAGCCAGTCGCCGGCCGCCGTTTCGAGGAGATCGTAGATGCGTACGATGGCGGGATGGTCGAGCTGGGCCACCGCCCGCGCCTCGCGCCGGAAGCGCTGGCGCAGCAGGTCGCCCGCCACCTCCGGCCGGATCTGCTTGAGGGCCACGCGGCGGTCCAGCCGCTCGTCCCAGGCGGCATAGACGACGCCCATGCCGCCGGTGCCGAGCTTCCTCTCCAGGCGGTAGGGGCCGATCCGCTCGGGTTCCATCGGTCAATCGCTTCCGAGCTCGGTGCGCCGGATCTTGAGACCATGAGGGGAGACGCCGAGCGCGTCCGCCGCCGCGTCGAGGTCCCCGCCGGAACGCTCCAGGGCCGCGGCGAGCTCTTCGCGGCTCAGATCCCCCGCCTTGCGAATCCCCCCATGGCGCTCCACCAGGGCATAGAGGGAGGTGCGCGAGACGCGCAGGCGGCCGGCGGCGCCCGCGAGGTTCCAGCGGCTGGCGCGCAAGGCGGCGACGAGCTCGTCGTCCGAGATCTCCGAGGTCGAGCGGTATTCGGCGCGGGCCGCGGACGCCTTGGACGGCGGCCCATGGCTACCCGTCGCCGGAGAGCGCTCTTCGCCGGCGACCGGACCGCGCAGCGCCATTTCCACCGCCGGGGGCAGCTCGGCCTGTTCGGATTCGTGGCAGCCCACGGCGAGGTGGCGGGCGACGTTGCGCAGCTCGCGCACGTTGCCGGGCCAGTCGTAGTTGGCCAGGCGCGCCACCAGGCCCGCCGGCAGCCACGGTCGGCCGTGCGGGCCAGGGTCGGCGAGAAGGCTTTCCCGGCCCAAGGCCGCGAGCTCCTGTCGCAGGAAGCTCACGAGCAGGCGGCCGACGTCGTCCCGGCGCTCGCGCAGAGGCGGCAGCCGGATCTCGAAGCCGCGCAGGCGATGGAGCAGGGGCGCCCGGAACCGCCCCTGGGCGGCGGCGCTTTCGAGGTCGGCGTCGGTGGCGGCCACGATGCGGACGTCGACCCGTAGAGGCGCCTCGGACCCGACCGGCTGGATCTCGCCGTTCTCCAGCGCCCGCAGCAGCAGAACCTGCACCTCCGCCGGCGCCTCGCCGACCTCGTCCAGGAACAGGGTACCGGTGTTGGCGCGCTCGAAGTGACCGGACCGCCGCCGGTCGGCGCCGGTGAAGGCGCCGCGCGCCGCGCCGAAGAGCTCCGAGGCGGCGAGCGCCGGCGGGATGGCGCCCAGGTTGAGCGCGAGATAAGGCCGCTCCCGCCGCGATCCGGCCATGTGAAGGGCCATTGCCACGAGCTCCTTGCCGGTGCCGGTCTCGCCGCGCAGCAGGACCGGTGCGGCGGTCGCCGCGGCTCGCCGGATCTCGCGACACAAATAGACCAGGGCGGCGCTGTCGCCGATCAGGCCGAAGCGCTCGGGCTCGCGCGGCATCACGGGCAGGAGATGGAAGAGCAACGCCACGCGATCGGCGAGCAGGATGACGACGCCATTCTCGGCCTCGGAGGCCGAGATCTCGCTCGCCGCCTTGGCTCCGAGGAGACCGATCCGGCCGCCACCGCTCTCGGCCGTGATCCGGATCGAGCCCGGTGGTTCCCCTGGGGCCAGGTGGAACGGTCTCCGGCTCAAATGAGGATCGGCCAGCGGACGCGCATCCAGCTCTCCAGGCTGCGCGAACAGCGGCGAGAGCCGCGACAGTGGAACCGTGCGCCCGGAGCCCAGGGCCGGCAGCAGAACACGCTCCCCCACGCGCTTTGGGTCGGGATGCGCCAGGACCGTGAGCGCGGGGACCCGAAGCTCCGGAGGGCACACCTGCTCGAAGGCGTGGGCCTCGGTCGAAGCGTTCAGCTCCCGCTGCCAGTCACTTCGGGAGAACGACATGGATAGAGCGGAGTTTAGAGAGAGCTCCGGCGCAAAGCAAGGAGCAAGAAGATTCTGGGAGCCCTGTTCTGGAGCCTGTTCAGCTCGCCAGCGCCGCCGCGATAACCGAGCACCCTGCCGAATACCCTCAGGGGAGAAGAGGGCCGGGGTGATGGGGCTTCAATCCTCCTCCGTCGCCGCCCGCCTCCGCAACACGCCGAGCAGCGAGGCGAAGGTGGCGAGGGCCATCGGGCCGATGAAGATTCCCAGCAGGCCGAAGGTGGCGAGGCCGCCGAAGACTCCGAGGAAGACGACGACGGTGCTCAGCTCCTCGGCGCCGCGGATGAGCAATGGCCGCAGCACGTTGTCGCAGAGGAACGAGGTCACCACCGTCCCCCACACCAGAAGGAAGATGGCGGCCCCGTGATGGCCGGTGGTCCAGAGCCAGACGCCGCCCGGCAGCCAGACGATCGCCGAGCCCCCGATGGGCAACAGAGACAGCACCGCCATCGTCGCGCCGGCGAGGACCGGCGAGCCCAGACCGGCGAGCCCCCAGCCGATGCCGCCGAAGGTGCCCTGGATCAGCGCCAGGAGCAGCGAGCCGCGGAAGATGGCCCGCACCATCTTGCTGAGCGAATGCCGCACCTCCTGGCGTCCCGGCGCGCCGGTCGGCAACAGACCGAGCACCGCCGCGCTCAGCTCCTCGCCGTCGTGGAAAAAGAAGAAGAGCAGGAAAAGCGTGGTGAAGAAGGTGAGGAGCGCGTCGAAGAAGCCGAGCACCAGGCTGCCGCTCGCCGCGGCGACGAACGCCGAGGCCCGTGTCACCGAGTCGGCGGCGAACTTCTGGAAGTCGGCGGGTTCGATGCCGAGCCGGGTCTTCGCGGCGTCGAGCAGCCGGGCCGCCTCGGGCATGGCGACGACGTCGGAGAACGAAGAGATGTTGCGGCTGTGCAGGACGGCCACGAGTTGGCCGGCGGCTTTCACCGCCTGGGCCGTCAGGACCCCGACGAAGAGCCCCGCCGGCAGCAGCACGACCAGCCCGATCGCCACGGTGAGAAGACCCGCCGCCAGCCCGCGCCGCTTGGGCATGCGGCGGGCCAGCGCCTGCCAGGGCGCCGCGAAGACGACCGCCAGGACCACTGCCCAGGCGAGCGCCGCGAAGAACGGCTTGAGCACCTCGAAGACGAGATAGCAGACGCCGGACAGGGCGACGAGGAAAAAGAGAATGCGATAGACCTGCCGCTCCCGGGCCGCCGTCGTGGATTCCATGCCGGTATCCTATGCTGCCCACGAACCTTCGCCGCGTTATCTGCGGACTTTCACTCCCGAAGGAGGGCGGAGACGCCGGAGAGCCCGCGGACGCCGGAGCGGAATCGGCCTGTGCCAGCAAGGCCAGGAGAAAGAGAAGCGAGGCGTCTATAGGTCGAGCTTATCTCCTGATGGAACCCAAATCAGCCGGCTCTGCTAGGATGGTAGAGGAGGATCATGTCCTTGAAGACATTCAAGATCGACGTGCCGGAGCGGCTCGCGCAACAGGTTGAGGATCTCGTCACAGCCGGCTGGTTTGCCAACTCGGAGGAGTTGACCCGCCTGGCCTTGGCCGAGTTCGTCCAGCGCCATCCTTTCGAGCTCCAGGAGCAATTTCAGCGCGACGACATCCAGTGGGCCTTGAGCCTCAAGGATGCCGACCGAAGCCTTTCCTGGTAATCCGGTTTCCCTACCGTCGATCACCGCGCCCCACGCTCCCTTCCCCGCCCGGATGGTCGCGATGACTTGAGGGTCGCCGTGTCGACGACCGAGACACGCCGCTCAGGCCGTTGGCGGTGTAGAGCCTCCGGCCGTCGCGGGTGACGTCGATCCCCCAGGGGCGCTTGCCTACCGGGATCGTCTCTGACGCCGATGAGGAAGAGAGCAAGAGACGAGCCAAAACGGTCCCCGCCGCGGGGCTCGCGCTCAGGCGGCTCGCTGCGATGGCTTCGCTTCCGGTGCGGCCGCGGGATTCTCCGGAACCTCGGGCGCCACTCCGAGGATCTCCTGGATGCGGGCGAGGGCCGCCTTCTCGTTGTCCCGCCGCAGCAGGACGAGCACGTCGGAGTCGATGACGCGGTACCAGAGCTCACGCCGGGTCTCACAGTCCGGATAGCGGCGAGCCAGCGGAGCGCGCAGGCTGTCGGCGATCTCCAGGAAGCGGGCGTGCTCGTCGCCGAGCTCGGACTCCAGGCGCTGGCGGAGGCGATCGGCGAGCGCCGGGGCCTTGTCTCCCGTCGAGATGGCCACCGCGAGATCTCCCCGGCGGACCACCGAGGGAGCGATGAAGTCGGAGTGAGGAAGGTCGTCCTGGGTCTGGACAAGGGTGTTGCGTCCCCGGGTCTCCTCCCACACGGCGTCGATCACCGCGAACGGCTGGCCCACGATCAGGACGAGAAAGGCCGTGCGTAGATCTCCTCGGCGGTACCGCCGGTCGATGAGGGTGAGCTGCCCACTCCTCGCCAGCTCGGCGAGTGCAGGGGTGATCTCCGAGGCGACCACCGTGACCTGGGCACCGGCCGCCAGCAAGCTACGAACCTGACCCTCCGCCACGGCGCAGCCGCCGAGAACCACACAGTGACGCCCTGTCAAACTCAGATAGACCGGATAGAGCTGCATGGAATCCAACCTCCAAAACGAGCCGCCGCACCTCATCCGAGGTGTCGCCGATTCCCGGAACTCGGTAAAGCAAAATACGCACCACTGGTTCTCGTCGGGAGGACTTTCTTCCGGTCCCAGAGAGGGGAGTGCACGCCGCGGCTGGGGGACGAAAAAGGGCTCCTCCGCGTTGCCGCGAAGGAGCCCTGTCGCTTTGGACTTACCTCTGGGGAGGAGCTTGCCTAGCCGCCGTGTTGCCGGCGATCGTTGCCGTGGCCACGGTTGTTCCGGCCCCGGTTGCCCTAGTCACGGGTGGCCTGACCGCGGTTGCCCTGGCCCCGGCCGGCGTCGTTACGGTACTGCTGCCGCTGGGGCGGAGACTGGCGCTGCTGGTACTGCTGACGCGGCTGGTTCTGCTGCTGGCGCTGCTGGAACTGCGGGCGCTGCCAGCCGGCCTGCGGCTGGGCGCGCTCGAACGAACGCTGGCGGGTGGCCTGATCCTGCTGCCAACGCTGCTGCCGCTGGGCGTTGTTCTGCTGCTGGCGCTGAGCGTTGTTCTGCTGCCACTGCTGCCGGTTGAGCTGCTGCTGACGCCCGGCGTTGAACTGCCGCTGACCTTGGCCGTTGTCGAACGTGCGCTGCCGGCCGGCCTGGTCCTCCTGCCGCCAAGGCTGAGCGTTGCGACCGGTGCGGTCGCCACGGAAGCCCTGGCCCTGCCGCGAGGCGTCGCCCTGCCGGTTGGCCCATGCATCCGTCCGCTGAGCATTCCGTCCAAAATCCTGACGGTTCTGGCGGTTGGTCTGTGCGAAAGCCCGCTGGCGTGGCAGACGAACCGAATGCCATGGCATTCGTCACGTGGTACTCGGCACGAGTGGTGTGACAGACGAGCCGATGGCGCGGCATTCGTGACGAATGAATGGCGTGGTACTCGTCACGAGTGACAGGGCCCGGCTGGCCATCTCGCCCTCACAAACCCACGCAGACGAAGGGCGCCCAATAGTAGGGATCGCGAAAGGGGCGCTCGGCGGGCTCTTCGAGAGCGAGGCGAAGGACCGCGCCACCACCACCCCGACCCTGGAGCATCGCCAGCAGTTCTTGGGTCGTCGCATCCCGAAGCCAGAGTTGAGCTCGCTGCAAGGCGGCACCGGGGGTCCGCAGTCCCGCCGCGCCCGCGGCTGAGTCACGACTCAGCAGGTGTTCGTAGAAACGGATCATCAAGAGAGCCGTGGAGAGGTCGTCCACCTCCCAGAGGCTCCCCACGACTCCCGGCACGCCGGCTTGCAGGAACACCGCGGGGAGGCCGACGGCCTCATCCGGCGCGCGCTTGGACTCAATGATGGCGCTCTCGCAGGCGGACAGCACGCTGAGGCGGGCCGAAGGCCTCCCCGCTTCGGCCAGCGGTTGACCGTCGAGCAGATCTCGGACGGTCAACCGTTCACCATGAGCCAGAACGACGCCAGTTTCGAGGGGATGGTCCGGATCGAACCGGCCATGGCAGGCCAGATGAAGATAGCCCGCACTCCAGAGCGCCTCCTCCACTTCCCGGCGGACTGCCTCCTCTCCGGTGAGAAGCCGTGATCTCCCGGCAAAGGCTGCCGCGATGACCGTCGCCTCAGTCACGGCGAACTCCAAGGGGAGGAGACCTTCGGGCAAAGGCAGCGGGTTGCCCACTGCCAGGAGGTCTCTCGCCCCGGATGCGTCCCTGCAAGCCGTACCAGCGCGTGATCGAGAGCCCGCGCCGAGGGGACCTGGGAGACCTCCAGCTCGTCCAGCAGGCAGACCTCTCGCCCGTCGAGCGGATAGGGAGCCGCATGGAGCGGCAGGAGGCCGAGGCGGCCGCCCAGAATGAGCATCACGCCGGGGTCTCCGTGATGGCGTAGCCGGGCGGCGAGCGGGGCGGCGAGCCCCGCTCCCAGTCGCGACAGCCTGCCGAGGCGCTCCCGCAGGTGATCCCTGCTACCGCCAAGCTCGCCGGCCTCGTCGAGCTCGTAGACCATCGAGTCGAGATCCTCTTCCCTGAAGGCATCAGCCCAGACCGCCTCCAGCTCCCCTTGTGGGCGCAAGAGCAAGGCCAGACTACCCCGGGGAGTGGTGATGAGGTACACAAGAGGCCGGCCCAAGCTGCGGGTGACGGCCCGGATTCCCATGGCGTCGAGGCCCTCCGGCAGGAAATCGGACTCCACCGACCGCAAAGCCTCGACGATCTGCGCCAGCTCCTCACGAGCCGCTCGGAGGTCGACTAGGACAAAAGAGAGCTGCCGGGCTCCGGGGAGCCCGGCCTCCCGGGCCTCCGCCTCCAGAAAGCGGATCCTCTCCACGGCGCGGCGAAACGCGACTCGTTGCTCTTCCGGGAGGCGCCCGAGCAGGGCCTCGTTGCGCGACAGAGCCTCGGCCAGCGACCGCGTCTTCCAACGCTCCAGCAGCTCCACGGCCCCCCAGACCTCACCGGTCCTCGCGAGGCAGTAGGCAGCCCGCGGTACCAGATCGCGATTCTCTCCGAGCTCGAAGCTCCGTCCTTCGGGGGTCACCCCGCTCTGGTATAGGATCTCGGCAGCGTACAACGCCTCGCCGTAGGCCTGCGTCGCCTCTTTCCAGCTCCCCTCGGCGAAATAAAGGTTTCCAAGGTTGCGCCGAAGCCGGCGAAAATCGACCGGTAGCGACTCCGCCGTCACGACCTGCAGGGCCTCCTGGAAGGCCGCTACCGCGCGGGCTCGATTCTCTCCACGGTCTCCGCGGAGCCGCCGCGTATAGATCAGTCCCAGGGTATTGAGCGTCCCGGCCCAGTCCACGGGCGCCGAACGGCGAGTCCTCACTTCGAGCGCATCGCGGCAGACGGCGAGCGCGCGCCCCAGATTCTCCTTCCGGTCGCCAAGAATACGGTTCAGATAGGCGCTGGCCAGGTTGCTTTTGACTCCGGACCACTCCAGCGGATCGTCTTCGCGGGTGAGCGCCTCCAAGGCTCTTTCGTAGGCCTCGATCGCCGCTTCCGAGTTGCTCGGGGAATTGCCCAGGACACGCGAGTGCCAGGCGTTTCCCAGATTGCTGAGAGTCAGCCCCCACAAGCGAGGCGCCGCTTCGCGCGTCCGAATGGAAAGCGCCTGCTGGAAGCACGAGATCGCCTCCTCCACGTTCGCGGCGCGCCCCTCCCTCTCCCGGTCCAGATAGACCAGCCCGAGATTATTGAGCGTGTCGGCCCACTCGTAGGGGGTGGCTTCAGGGGTAAGCACTTCCAGGGCGCGGCGGGACACGGCGAGCGCCTCTTCGAGGTTCTCCGCGCGGTTGTCGCGCACCCGCCAGAGGAGGAGCAGGCCGAGGTTGCTCATCAGCCGCGCCCACTCGAACGGCATGGCCTCCCGCGTCTGGATTTCCAAGGCCAAGCGGCAAGCCTCGATGGCGTCTTCGACGTTCCTGGCCCGGTCCCCCAGCGCCCGCCGAAGATGCGCCAAGGCCAGATCGACCATCGCGTACGACCATTCGAGCGGCCGCTCCCGGCGGTCCACGACCTCCAGGACCTCGCGACAGCCCTGGATCGCTTCCTCCAGGTTGTCGCTCCGGTCCCCCGCGACCCGTTGGAGCAGCGCGGCGGAAAGATCCGCCCGCGTCGCCGCCCATTCGAAAGGCAGAGACTCCCGTGTCACCACCTCCAGAGCCCTGCGATACATTCGGATTGCCGTCTCGACATTCTTCGCTTTCAATCCCCGGATACGCTCACGGTAGACATTGGCGAGCTGGCTGAGCGTCTCGGCCCAGGAAAGCGGATTGGCGGCTCGCGTCTGCACTCCGAGAGCCCGCGTCAAAGCGTTGATCGCTCTTTCCTGATTTTCCCCTCGGGAGCCCTGCACCCGGTGATCCAGAGCGGTGCCGAGGTTGCTCTGGAGCTGTGCCCAGAGATCGAGGAATCCTCCCTCCGAACCACCGCGAGCCCGCTCTCGCAGGCCGCGACCGCCCGTTCCAGGCTCTCTCCCCGGTCCCCGGCCTTGCGGTCGATCCAGGCGATGGCCAGGTTGAGCTGTGCGGTCCCCCAATCGCCCGGAAAGCGCTCCCTCGGTAGCTTCCGCAGGACCCGACGATACAGCCGGATCGCCACCTCCACGTCGCGGGCCCGGCCGGACCGTGACCTTTCGCGGTGGGCATTGCCGAGATTGATCAGGGCTCGCGCCCAGGTCTCGGGATGGCTCTCGAAAGTGAGGATGGAGAGAGCCCTCCGGAATGCCTCGATCGCCCGTGTCAGATCCTCCTGTCCTCCGGCGGGCGGCTCCAGTTGGATCGTTCCCAGATTGGTCAGCGTCTCCGCCCACTCCTCCCACATTTCTTCTCGAGCATAGATCTCCACGGCCTCCTGAAACCGCTCTGCCGCCGCGGCCAGATTGCGCAACCGGTCGCCGCTAGGCCTTTCACAAAGCGTCTTGCCCAGATTGTTCAAGACGCTGGCCCGGATTTCCGGCCCGGCGTCGTCCGTCCCGCGAGCGCGGATCTCGTGATAGATCGCGAGGGCCTCCTCCACGTTGTCTTCGCGCCGTCCCGCGATCCGTTCGGTGTAGAGGAGCGCCCGATTGTTCATCGTGGCGATCCAACTCTCGGGGCCAGCCTCATAGTGGAACCGCTCGAGGGCGCGTTCGTACGCCGCGAGAGCCCGTTCCAGGTTCTCGCTCCGGTCGCCCAGGGTCCGCCCGGAGTAGGAACCGGCGAGCTCCAGCGTCAGTCCCACCCAGGTGGCGGGATCGGCATCGAAAGAGGTCTCTGCCAGCTCCCCCTCGCAGGCGGCGATCATCCGCTCCTTGAAGGCCGCCCCAATACCGATCCGCCGGCACTCCAGGAGGAACCGTTTCTCCTCCGTCAAATGGGCGGCCAGATCCGGATCGTCGCCATACCTTTCGATCTCGGCCGCGAGGAGGGACAGGACTTCATCGCCCAGCATCTCGGGATGGGCTTCCAGGATCTCGCGGGCTTCGTCCCATGAATCGGCCGCGAGAAAGTGGCTCAGGAGCTCCGGATTGCCCTCTTCCATTCCTTGCACGCTACAATAAGAGGACACCTCCCGCAGCTTTCCGATTGGAGGATCTCGCGGCCCGGGCCGAGCATCATGATCTCCGCCTATTTCCTCGAAGCCCTGCTCGACCTCTGGGACGATCTGCCGTCTCTCGTGGGATTCGAGGCCTGGCAAACCCTCTGCGGCCAGATCGAACGGCTCTTCGGCGAGCTACGAGCCGCGGCCACCGACGAGGAGCGGAGCATCCGCGCGAGCGAATTGGCCCTCCTGTTCCAAGGTCATCCCGCGGCTCAGAGACGCCTGCGCCGGGCGCTCCACCAGATCCGTCACGAGCGGGGAGCGGGAGACGTCCCCGTCCTGGACTGGCCGGAGGAGATCGAATCCCTCGACCGCCTTCTCCATCCGCGGACCGCCACCCGTTACACCCACGTCCTCGCTCCTCGCCGGGTTGAGCTGGGAGCCTGGCAGGCCGTCACCGTGCGGCTGACCCTGGGACCGGAAACCCTCGCGAGCCTCCCGCTGGCGGTCAAGGAAGCGCGCACGGTCGTGGTGTCTCTGCTCCCAGTCTCGGAGGGCGTCGAGATTGAAGAGCCTGCCCGCGGAAAGCTCGAGCTTGCCTCCGGCCAGGATACGAGACCGCTGGCGTTCCTCTTCCGGGGACTCTCGCCGGGACCGCAGAAGATGCTCCTCGCCTTCCAGCAAGATGAGCGGCCGGTCGGCGAAGTGCCGGTAATCGTCGAAGTCGTCCAAGAGTCCTTGGCGGACGAGCCCCAGCGGCAGATACAGGGCCCGGTCTTCGCGGACCGCCCCGTTCCCCAACCGGTGGACCTCGAGATCGAGGTGCTCCTGGAGCCGCGCGACGGAAAGACTCGCCTGAAGTACTTCCTTCACTCTCCCAGTCAGGCCGTGGACTTCCACCACCTCCCGATCGCCGGCCCTGAGATCGTGGGCAAAGCCGAGGACTTTCAGGCGGCGCTGCTGGCGAAGATCGAGGGTCTCCAGGCCGGCCTCGACGTGGACGGTACGGAGCTTCTCCTGGCCGAGACTCAATCCAAGCTCCAAGGGATCGGCCGCAACCTTTGGGACGAGATCTTCTCCTCCGAAATGCGCCAGGCCTATCGCGAATTCCACGCGCGAGTGCGGACGATCCAGATCACGAGCGAGGAGCCCTACATCCCCTGGGAGCTGATCAAGCCCTACGACGACGACGGCCCGGGGGAGCCGCTCGATCACGACTTCCTGGCCTGCAAATTCCAGCTCACCCGCTGGCTCGCCGGGCGCAAACCCCCGGCGGCGGTCGTACGCGCCGGGCAGCTCGTCTGCATCGAGGCCGGGAAATCGCCGGGGCTAGCGCCGCTTCGCAACGCGGCTGAAGAGCGGGCCACGCTCGCTACTCTGGCCCGTACCCACGGCCTCGAGGACAAGAGCCCCAAAGAGGCCACGTTCCCGGCCATCGAAGCGCTGCTCGAGCAAGGGACGATGGGGATTTCCCATGTCGTCGCCCATGGCGACTTCACGCCTGCGCAGCCGAACGAATCGAGTCTGCGTCTCGAAGACGGCCGGTCCTTCCGCGCCGAAGATCTTCAGGGGCGGGTCAAGACCGGGGTCCGCAAGGCACGGCCCCTCGTCTTCCTCAACGCCTGCCGGGTCGGGAGCCAGGGCTGGGCGCTGACCGGATTGGGCGGCTGGGCTCGCCGCTGGGTCGAGCACTGCGGCTGCGGAGCCTTTCTCGGCCCCTTGTGGTCCGTGAGCGACCGGCTCGCCTTCGAGTTCGCGAAGACCTTCTACGGAGCGCTGGAGCGCGGCGAAACCTTCGGCGCCGCCGCCCAAGAGGCCCGCCGGCACGTGGCCAAGCTGGCGCCGGCCCGGCCCACCTGGCTCGCGTACAGCGTGTATGGACATCCGAATGGAAGATTGATTCTCTCGGCGACGGAGGCGGGGAGGCTGCCTTGACTGAAACGATCTCAGCCTTGGGCGAGCTGAAGCTACGGGTCCTTCTCGAGGTTCGCGAGGGCCATACACGCCTGAACTACGTGCTCTTCTCACGAGAGGCCAGTTTCACCGACTGGACGATCCAGGGGCCGGCCCTTCTTGGCAGCCCAGAGGATTTCTGCGTTGACCTTCTGCGCCGGATGGAGGACTTGGGGGCCGGCCGTGGCGTGGGTGGAGAGGTTCTCCTGCAAGACGAGGTCGTGAGAAAGCTTGCCAACCTTGGCCGTGAGCTCTACCAGACGCTTTTCCCGCCGGAGATGCAGCAGGCCTATCGAAGGTTCCGCAAGAGCGTCCATATCGTGAACATCATTTCCGACGAGCCCTGGATCCCCTGGGAGATGATCAAGGCCTATGACGACAGCGAGCCGGAGCTCATCGACGACGATTTCCTTTGCGCCCAGTTTCAGGTCACCCGCTGGCTGTCCGGAAAAACCGCGGCGCCAACTGAAATCGCAATTCCCAGGCTTGCCTGCGTCATGGTCCCTTCCAACCTGCCCAGCGCGGCAGCCGAAAGTAGACGGGTCAGAGATCTCGCCAGATCTCATTCGGAAACTCGCGATGTCAGCCCTGAATCCCCGACGTGGGATGCGGTCGTCAAGCTCTTGGAAGGTGGAGGGATCGGCCTCCTTCATTTCGTCGGACACGGCGACTTCGACCGCGCACGGCCCAACCAGTCGGCGATTCTCCTGGCAGATGGCCGCGCCCTCCTGCCCGAAGATCTCCAGGGCACTGTGCGCACCCAACTGCGGCGGGACCGCCCCTTCGTCTTCCTCAATGCGTGCCGGGTCGGTCAACAGAGCTGGGCGCTGACAGGGCTGGGCGGCTGGGCCCAGCGTTGGATCCAGGAATGTGGTTGCAGCGGTTTCATCGGCCCCCATTGGATGGTGAGAGACTCCGGGGCCCTCGAGTTCGCCGCCGCCTTTTACGACGCGATCGAGCGCGGAGAGACTTTTGGCCAAGCCTCTCGAACGGCGCGCCTGGCGCTTCGGGCCAAAAGTCCCGCCGATCCCACCTGGCTGGCCTATGCTGTGTACGCCAATCCCCTGGGATCGTTGCGCTTTCCCTACACGCCCCTCAAGCGCAAGACCTTCGAAGAGTTCGTTCATGCGGTCGAATCGGAGAAAGCTTCGCGCAGCGCCCAGGTGCCAGAGGAGAAACATCAGGCGTCGGTCCCTGAAACTTTGCACCGGGAGATAGCGCCGGTGGCCGGCAACCTGCTCCATCAGCCAGCTTCCTTTCAGCGGTTCTCCTCCACGAAAAGCGAAGTCGTTTCTGGTCCCTCAGAGCCTGCTCAGGCGGCTGAGATCAAGACTTCCAACAACCTGCGTATCAGACAACGCTTAACCGATCTGGATCGGGACCGCTTCGTGGAAGAGTCGTTCGAATACATGGCGACCTTCTTTGAGCGCTCTCTAGCCGAGCTCAAAAAGCAAAACGCCCACGTTGATGTAGCGTTCCGCCGAGTAGATCAGAACCTTTTCACTGCTGCTGTCTACAGAGATGGTGAAAAAGAAAATTCCTGTGGTATCTGGATAGACGGCAGTCATCTTGCTGATATCGCCTACACGAAAGGGGATCATGGGTTTGGTAGCACCTACAACGCCACCTTGAACGTTGAAACTACGGGCTCCTCTCTCTTGTTCCGAGCGGGCTTGCGTATACTTGACTCCTCCTCTAACAAGACCTTGACCCAAAGCGAAGCAGCGGACTACTTCTGGTCTATGCTCATCGAGCGATTGCAGTGAGACCAGCCGGCACCGCTCAAATCCCAAGGAAAACGAACGGCGCCCAGTGATAGTAGGCGGAATAGGGGCGGCTCTCCGGCTCCTCCAAAAGAAAGAGAATCTCCCCGTCGGCGACGATATTTGGTTCCAGAGCCGCGCTACCTCTCCTCGCCAACTCTCGTTGCTCGCGGAAGAATTGGAGCAGCTCGCTGGCTTTGATGTCCCGCAACCAAAGCTGTGCCAAGCGCAGCGCACGGGCTGGCGGCAGCGGCTTCTCAAAACCCCGTGCAGGTGGAACTCATAGAAACGAGCCATCAGCAGAGCGGTCGAGAGATCGTCCACATTCCAGAGGCAGGCTACGACGCCTGGCACTCCACTACGCATGAATCCGGCAGGCAACCCAATCACCTCATCAGGAGTATTTTGAAACTCATGGACCGCCGTCTGGCAGGCGGACAATACGACCAGGCGTGGCGGCCGGGGCACACGGAGTGCCATGAGATCTCTCAGCTCCAGCTTCTCTCCTTGCGCCAGAAGAAGGTAAGAGCCCAGGACGTCCCACCCTTCGAACCCACCATGGCAGGCCAGGTGGAGATGGGTGACCTGGCCGTACATTCGAAAGAAAGCCTCTCGCGTAGCCTCCTCGCAAACGGCAATCTGACGAGTGCCGGGGAGAAAGAGGTCTGCAATCCGGCTCAGCTCCGTACGAGCATATTGCAGGGGCCGGGGATCGGGTCGAGGCTCGGCGAGCCCTCCCAGGGAAGGAGAGGTTTCTCTACCCAGAGCCGCCCGCGCCGACGCGAGAACTCGCGCCGCCGGCGCATAGGCTGCATCCATCTCATCGAGCAGACAGAGCCGCCGCCCCTCCACCCAGTAGGGTGCGGCATGAAGCGGTAGTAGAGAGAGCTTGCCGCCTGGAATGAGGATCACGGACTCAACCCCGCGCCCGCGCAGCCGGTCGGCGAGCGGACCGATCAGATCTCGTCCCAGCCTTGCAAGGACGTCTCCCAGAGCCAGTTCCAGCCCGTCCGTCGAGACCAGTTGCCCCTGGAGATATCCCTCCTTCACCTGCCGACCGTCGGGCATGCCCAGCAGATGATCGAGCGCTTCCGAAGTCAGGCTCTCCAGCCACAGCGAGAACACCTGGATGGATGGGTTTTGAGGATCGGCGACGAGGCAGAGCGCCATGCCTCCACAGCGAGTGACGACGAGATAAGCCAACGCGCTGCCAGAAGGCACATCCGCGACGATCTCTTCGAAGCCGCTCTCGTGCAAAAAGGCCTCGAAGCCCGGAAGATCGGCCCGGGCGCGCATCAGAGCTTCGCCGAGTCCTCGGGCGCGGGCGAGCTCGGCGGTGGCCACAGCTTCTTCCAAACGGCCGGCGCGCATCTGTGCGAAGGCGCCACGCCACGCCAAGTCGCCGGTCTCGCCGAGCTCCAGATCTCGGCTCTGCGGAGCCAGAGAGGAACGGTAAAGGGCCTCGGCCGCCTGGAGGGCAAGCCGATAGGCGGCGTCAGCTTCATCCCAACGGTCCTCGTCCGCCAGCAGGTCTCCCATTTGGGAAGCGGTCATCCGGCAATCGTGGGGCAGGCTCTCGAAAGAGCGCACCTCGAGGGCGGAGCGGAATGCCGCCAAAGCCTTTCGAACATTCTCGGACCGCCGGCCGCGGAGTCTCTCGGAGTAGATCCTGCCGAGGTTGTGCAGGGTCGCCGCCCACTCCACCGGAGCGTCCTCCCGCCGTTGGAGCCTCAACGCCCTTCGGGTATCGCGTAATGCGGCTTCCAGGTTCTCGCTCCGGTCTCCTCGTTGCCGCTGCAACCAGGCAGTGCCCAGGTTGGTAAGGACACGGACACGCTCCCGGGCCGGTGCACGGCGCAGGACTCTCAGCGCTGTACGGTAAGCCTGGATGGCAGCTTCCACATTCTCCGCCGGATCGCCGTGGATCCGCAAAGTCAAGGAAATCCCGACGAGCATGAGCGCGAGCCCCCTTTCGGCAACATTGCCGCGCCGCATCAAGGCAACCGCTCGGAGCCCGAGCTGAATGGAACGCTCCAGATTTTCCCCTTGATCGCCCTGCAGACGCTCCTGATACGCGGAGGTGAGATGGATCAGGGTAACGGCCCGATCCGCCGCGGGAGCGCCGCGCTCCTGCTCCTCCAGTGCCTGGTTTAGGATATCGATGGACCTCTCCAGGTTCTCGGTCCGGTCGCCTCGCGTCAGGTCGCGATAGGCGATCGCCAGATGCACCATGGTCCGGGCCCACTGGTGGCCCCGATTTTCCCGGGTGCGGATCTCGAGCAGCCGTTCGAAAAGATCGATGGCAGTCTCGAGATTCTCGGAACGGTCACCGCGCGGACGGGCGAGGAAGGCCGTCCCGAGGGCATCCATGGCTCCTTCCCGAAGCGCGGGCTCCCCCTCCCGGGAGGCGATCTCCAGCGCCTCCTTGGCCGCCGCGATCGCCTGCTCGAAATTCTCCTCGCGGTCGCCGCGGATTCGGTCCTGCAGGATCTCTGAGATCCCCAGGAGGGCCCGCGAACGACCGATTGAATCTCCCCCTTCCGTCAGGATTTCAAGCGCCTCCGACGCCAGAGTCAGGGCTCGTTCCTTGTTATCAGCCTGCCGGCCGCGAATCCGTTGCTGATAGACAAGAGAGAGGTTGAGCCGAAGTGAGGCCCACCTCTCCGGATCCACTTCGCGAGGCCGCAACCGCATCGCTTCCCGATAAGCGCGGAGGGCCCGCTCCAGATTGTCCGACCGGTCACCGCGCCCTCGGGCCCGATAAGTGGCACCAAGATTGACCAGCACCCCTGCACGGTCGTAAGGGGATGTACGTGGGTCCAGAGCCCTGAGGGCTTGATTGAAATAACCGAGGGCGCGCTCCAGGTTCATCTCTCGCCTTCCCCGGATTCGGTTGGCCCAAGCCGTCCCCAGACTCGACAGGGTGGTCGCCCAGTCATAGGGAAACTGGGAGCGAGTGAAGACTGCCAGAGCCTGCCGAAGATACTGAATTCCCCTTTCGATGTTCTCCGCGGGATCGCCATGCCACCGGCTCAGGTAGGCCACGCCCAGGTTGACCGTCAGGTCGGCCCACTGTTCCGGATCGAGACGGCGGGTAATGACACGCCGGGACTCCTGAAAGGCGGCGATCGCCCGGTCCAGGTCCTCGCCTGGATCTCCTCCGCGGCGAGACAGCAGGCAGATGCCCAGGTTCGCCAGAGTGGAAGCCCAGGATTTGGGCTCTGTTCGGCGGGAAAAGACCTCGAGCGCCAACTCGTACTCCCAAATGGCTCGATCGAGGTTCTCCTCCGGATCGCCCGCCGAGCGCATCTCGAAGACCTTGCCGAGGCTCAGGTGAAGGGCCGCCCACCCTAGCGAATTCTCTTCGCGCCGGGTTGCAGCGAGCACAGCCTCGTACTCTGCGATGCTGTTCTCCTGACTGTCAGAGACCATGTCACCTCGCGGAATGAGTGTCCAGGATCAGTTTACAGGGCCTCCGGCGTCTGCCTCCCCCTCGTCAACCCTGGAGCGGCGGCAAAAGGCGGTGTTATAAACCAGCCGCATGCCCTCCGAAAGGCGAAACTACTTTCTGCGTAACCTGCCTGCCCATCTCCATGGCGCCGGCCAAGAGGCGGCCTTGGAGAGGCTCCTCACTACCTACCATTTCCTCCGCGAAAAGCTGGGCTACCCAGGACCGGGTGCCCTAGTCGCAGACTATGATCTCGTTCCTGACGGTTCGCCGCTACGCCTTGTGCAGGACGCTCTCCGGCTCGCCCTCCAGAGCCTCGTTCGCGACCCAGGCCAACTCGACAGTCAGCTCCTTGGGCGTCTACCAGGAGGGAGCGACCAAGCAGAATCCATCAATCGACTTCTCGCTGAGGCGCGCCGTGGCGAGGCAGGAACCCGGCTGCTGCCCAAGACTCATTCCCTTTCCCTGGCCGGGGGCGTTCTCGTCCAAAACATTGCGGCGAGGACGTTGAGGGGATCGGCTCTGGCCGTGACTCCGGACGGCCAGCGGGTGATCGCCGGGGGCCTCGGCCACTCCGTCAAAGTCTGGGAGATCGAAAGCGGCAGGCTCTTATGGACTCTCACCGGACATCTGGACCCGGTTCACGCGGTGGCGGTCATCGAAGACGGCCGGAGGGCCGTCTCAGGCTCCTGGGATGGAATGCTCGGCCTTTGGGACCTGGAGGGTGGAAGGCTGGAGAAGATGCTGATCGGGCGGGGCGGGCGCATCGAGTGCCTGGCCGTGACACCCGACGGGCACACCGCCGTGGCCGGCATGGAGGATGGAGCCCTCGAGGTCTGGGATCTCCAGGCAGGCCTGCCCGTGCGTGAGCTTCGTGGGCACTCGACTCAGGTGCTCGCCCTGGCCATCGATCAGCATGGCCGCCATGCCATCTCCAGCGCGGAGGACGCCTCCTTGCTCTCCTGGGACCTCATGACAGGGTCTTTCCAGGTGCTTGCAGGCCAGCGAGGCCCCGTCTCACGATTGTCCATGACCCGAGATGGCAGGCGTGCGTTTGGAGCCTGCAAAGACAAAACCTTCAGGTCATGGGACCTTTCCAGCGGTCAGGAGATCGAATGCCTTCGGAGCCCGGACTTCCTCCTGGCCTTAGCGCTGAGCGCGGACGAGCGGTATGTGGTCTCCGGCTCGTCCGCGGGGCTCAGAGTCTGGGATCTCAATACACCTGACGAGGCTCTCGCGATTCCGACAGACTCCTGCAATGCGGTGGTCTTTCTTCCGGATGGAGTGCGAGTCCTCTCGTCGTCTCTCCTACGCGTCTGGAACCTGGATCGCGCCAGGCAGCTCCAAGAGCCGCTGAGCTTTACATCCGGAGGAATCCTCGCTCTCACCGCTGACGATCGCCGGATCGTGCACGGCACAGGACGGGGGGACATCGAGATCTGGGACGTGACAAGCTGCCAGAAGATCCAGACGCTCCGCGGCCATCGTGTGTCCATCGAGGCCGTGGCCGTCACACCGGACGGACGTTTTGCCGTCTCGGGTTCGCGGGATGGAGTGATCAAGATCTGGGATCTCGACCACGGGGCGGAGCTGCGATCGCTGCCGAGTGCCAGCGGCGGCGTGGCCGGCCTTGCGATCGTCAAAGACGGACAGCGACTGGTCACCGGAGAGAGGCATGGCGAACTGAGAGGCTGGTCCTTTCCGGACGGCGAAGAGATCGCGAGTTGGCTTCTGCCACCCGGGTACCTCACCGCCCTGGGCGTGAGTCCAGACAGCCGTTACGCAGTCGTCGGTCTCCACCTCGAGGAGGATGAGGAGCCCAACCGGGTGTGGGATCTGAAAGAAGGTCAGGAGGTCCGCGTTCTCCACGGACACCCGGAGGCGATCGAGGCCGTCGTGATCACCCGGGACAGCCGGATGGCTATCACCGGATCCCTGGACTCTACCCTCCGGGTCTGGGATCTTGAAACCGGTCACGAGCTACGGCGAATCGATGCCTTCGACCATACCGCGAGAGGGCTCGCCGTTTCTTCCGATGGGCACCTCCTCGCTTCAGCGTCCGACGACCGGACGGTGCGGAATCTGGAACCTCGACACCGGCGAGCCCCTGGTCACCTTCAGCGGTGAGGCTTTCTTCACCGCCGTCGCTTTCACGTCGGACTGCAAAACCCTGATTGCCGCAGGCCGGGACGGGATGCTGCATTTCCTCGAGCTGCGGCCGCCACGCGGCTAGGAGGGAGGCGGCCCCCATAGGCGTTAACTCTGCTGCAAGTTCCCCCTCCCAATCCCCTTATCACCCCGGCCCTCTGGAAGCCGCCGGGGGGAGCCCGAAGAGGACGGAGGGCGCGGACGGCGTAGGGTGGATTGGGAACAGTCCGGACCTCGGTGCGAAGACTCTGGAGATTCCTCCCGATCCTCCGGAACTTGCTCCGGACAGTCCGGAGCTCCCGGAGACCTCCGGAGGATCTGGAGATCGGCGGAGAGGATCTGGAGACCGCTGGGAAGAATCCCGAGCTCGTCACGAACACTCCGGAGATCGGCACGAAGAGGTCCGAAGGCCTCCAGACTCTTCTCAGCAAGCTCCGGACATGTCCGAGATCGGTCCGGGACGTCGGCAGCCCGGCAGGGACGATCCCGAGACGCACGGGGACACTCGCGAGGTCGGCCCGGACTCTCCTGAGCTCGGCGGGATCGTTCCGAGACCGAAAAAGATCATCCCCGGACCCTCGCGAACCGTCCAGAGATCGGCCGGGATCGTTCCCGAGACGCTCGGAGGTCCTCTGAAGCTTCGCGGGCATTATCCCGAGACCGCCGGGATCGTCGCGGGACCGACCGGGATCGTCTCCGCGACCGCCGGGAAAGGGTCCAGAGCGCCGCGGGAGGCATCCCGGAAGGCTCGGGCATCCTCCCGACTGCTCCAGCAGGAGCAGTGGCAGCCCCAGACATGCGAGGTATCCGCATCGGCGTCACCCGGAGGACGTAGAGACGCTCCCAGCCCGTCCACGCGATCGTCCGCAGGCGTGGGACGGCGGGACGTCTCTTTCGGTGAAACCTTGCCCCCTCCGATCTCCATGAGATCGGTCCAAGCCCACCTCCCGACATATAATTTCCGTCTCTCTCTGACCTTCGAGACCCCGGCCGGGGTCCTTCCCCTACAGGAGAAGCTGCCAACACCCAAGGAAGCCGAGAGCTGCGGCCCACCAGCCTGGCGCAGGAGGCTTTGGAGTCCTTGAAGTTTGGGTTCTGTACGCCGACAGAGCTATGTATGGAGGCGCTGGAAGGGCGGTTGGGGATGTTGGGGTGGTGGGTGGGGCGGTGGCTCGGGTGGGTCTATACCGCTCACCAAGCCATGTAAACTAGATGGGCTTGCTCCTCCTTCTTCGTATCAGAGGTAACCGTGCCCAACGCCGACCTGGACCTCTTGATTAAAACCGTCTTCCACGACGGCCGGACCCGTGTGAGCTACACCCTCCAGTCGCCTTCCGGGAAGGCGCGATTCAGCTACCGGGAGATCGCGGGTCCCGAGATCTCCGGGCGCCCCGAGGACTATCAGGCCTATCTCATCTCCAAAATCGAAAAGTTGGGTGAAGGACGCGATGTCGACGATTCCCCTCTTCTCAGCAAAGAGATCGAGGGGAAGCTGACCAAGATCGGCCGCGAGCTCCATCTGGAGCTTTTTACCCCCGAAATGCGCCAAGCCTATCGGGAGATCCGGAGCCAGGGAGTCCAGTCGATCCGGATCGTCTCTGACGAGCCCTGGATTCCGTGGGAGCTGATCAAACCCTACGATGACAGCATCCCCGGCGAGGTCATCGACGACGAGTTCCTATGCCTGCAATTCGAGCTCACCCGCTGGCTGGCCGGCGATCGAGTCCTCGCTCCCCTCTCTGAGCTGCGGGTGCGACGCCTCGCCTGCATCCTGACTGCCACAGGCCTGCCCAAGACCGGGGAGGAGAAGGCCTTCCTGGCGGTGCTTGCCCAAACGCAACCTGGCGTTCAGGACGCGAGTCGCGTGCTCTCCTCTTCCAGCGCGGCCGAGGCCTTCCTGGAAGCTGGCGGCGTCGACCTTCTCCACTTCGCGGGCCACGGCACTTTCGACGCCGCCCGGCCCAACGAATCCGCGATTCCTTTCCCGGACGGGAGCCTCCTGCGGCCCACCGACTTCCAGGGCTCCCTTGCCACCCGGATCGCGCAAGACCGGCCCTTCGTCTTCCTCAACGCCTGCTCGGTCGGGCAGCAAGGATGGTCGCTGGCTCGACTCGGCGGTTGGGCCGACCGGTGGGTGCGAATTTGCGGCTGCGGCGCCTTCGTCGCGCCTCTGTGGCTCGTCCGGGACTCTCTGGCCCTGGAGTTTGCCAAGGCCTTCTATACCGCTCTCACGAGCGGCGAGACCTTCGGCCAGGCTGGCCGTTCGGCCCGCATGCACGTCCGCAAGCTCGCCCCCGGCGACCCTTCCTGGCTCGCGTACTCGATCTATGCCGACGTCCAGGGCAGGCTCGCTCTGGGCGATTCCGAGCTCCCTGAGCTGCCGATGGCGCGGAACGCCGCGCCAGAGATCCTCCGGCCACCGGACGGCCGTGTTTTCGAGACCGAAGGCCAGTCGGTGGCCGAGGAAGGGTTGCCTCGAGCCGGTCGCAAGCTACCTCCGAAGAGGGAAAGCTCGATCGGAAAGGCAAAGGACCACCTGCCTGTCTGGGCGCAAAAATGGCTCGGCTGGCGGCCTGCGTCCCTTCCTGTTGGCGAAGTCGTTTTCAAGCTGCTGGGCGGGTGCGGCGCACTTTACGTGGGGGCCTTTGCGGCCCTCTTGGGGCGTGTTTTCTTCGGTTGGAGCCGGGCCGATCCTCTCGTCCTTTTTGTTCTGTGCGCAGGGCTCTCTGTACTACTCTCCGCTATCGCTTGGTCCTCCGCCCGGAGATTTCCGTCGCTCCGAATCCCCTGGATCGTGCTCGCCGTTGTCGGAGCTATCTATGTCGCCTCCCGCTCGGCCCCCTCAATGTAGAGCTATGGAATTACTCGTTTGTCTCTGGAGCGTGTCTGAGCCTCTGATGCTTTCGGAAGGCTCCGGGAACCGCAACGCTGGAGGACGCCGATGCCCGAGTTTCTGACCGCCTGGCTCTGGATTACTGCCTGGTCCCTCGCGGGTCCGCCAATGGCTCTCGATTTCAAAGAAGTTTCCACGGAGCAAAGACCAATCACACTTGACCTGATTCGGGAGGAGCAGCGGATGGGATCTCCCGATCCGATTCTCATCCTGGAAGGGTCGATTTCGTACGACGGCGCGTTTCTGTACTGCCGCCCAAGCTCGCCAGGTGCGGGGGGCGAGTTCCGTTTGATGGGGTCGTCCGAGGCGCGTCTCTGCGTTCTGCGGATCGACTTCACGCTCCACCCTTTGGTGGAGCGCAAGGAGTTCCGCCGTGTGGCCGTGCGCCTCACTTTGCCCAGCGTGGGAGTGAACCTGCGCGATCTCTATCCCCGGAATCTGGCAAAGGCCGAGGATTGTGGACACAGCCTCGCGGTGTCGCTGGAGGGGACAGAGTTCCTGACCCTCCCGGCAACGGCCCCGCGGCCCGGGATTTTTTCGGTGGAGGATCTGAGACCGGTGGTGGTGGGGCTCCCACAGCCCGGCCCTGGAATCACCTGGGAGTTTCGCGGCGAGAAGAAAGATATCCCTCTGACGATCGGAACACGGCGGGTCTTTGGTCTGGTGAGCGTTCCCCTAGACCGTGAGACTCTAAGCGGCGTGATCCGCTTCGAGGCCGACATTGGATCTCACATTTTTGACATCTTCCGAATGCCCGGGACCGCGAAAGCGCGCGAAGAGAAGTTCGAGATCCGGCTCCGCGGCCTGGGACCAGCAAACTCAAAGAGGCGGCCTTGAGTCTGCGCTGCGGCAGAGATGAGGAGATGAGTATGAACCGGTTCCGCGATCTTCTCTTCTTCTTGACACTGGCATTTGCAGCACCCGCCTTTTGCGCTGCCGCATCTCTCACAGAGCTTGGCACACTCCACACGACCCTGGTAGGGGGAAGCGCGGTCGAGGTCCGGTCTATCGCCGTCTCGCCTCTGGAGAACGAGAAGCGCCTGGAAGAGCCGGACCGTACGGCGGCTGTTCAAAATGCCTTTCCAACCGCCACCAAGGCGAGGATTCAGGCACTCTTCGCGTCGGCACATTGGGAATTTCGCCCTGACGGTACCTTTCAGGTGACTCCTCCCTTAGAGCCTGTTGCTGAATTACTGGCTCTGGAAGGTACTTACCAACGGTTTCCCGGAGCGATCGAACTCCATACCGTCGGGAAGCTCGACTCCGGGGGTGTGGTGGTTTCTCTGGACGGAATCCTCCGAGAGTCGGCGGGAGGCTACCAGGTCGAGGGCATCTATAGCCTGCCCATGAGCTTCTCAACCCGCTGGCTGGCGGAGATCCGCCAAGAGCTACATCCCGGCACTCCACCCCCTCCCAGGGAGGTACCCGTCACGTGGATCGAAGGGATTCCCGTACCCTCCAAGTTCGAAGTAACTCTCCAGGGAAAGATAGATGGACGAGAGCTACCGGAAGCGAGCGGCGTGCTTTCCTTCCGCCCTTCGGGCAAGGAGCATCTCGGACCCGTGGCTATAGAGCTGGATATCCGATCTCTGACTCAGAACGGTGCAGGGGCAGGGACTTTTTTTTGGTTTGCTCCGCCTGCTGATGCTGAGTCCGAGAAAACCCGGATCACGTTGCAGGCAGGCACCGCTTCCGTCGAGGTCACGACGCGCCCAGGAGATTCGACGGTATCCTGGATCGCGCCTGGTGAGGTCGCCTTCCGATGGCACGAGAATTATCAGATGAATGCCGACTGGGGGCGACTGGAGCTGACAGTCCACGGTGATGAAGTTTCAGGCGAGCTTGCAGCTTCTACAGCTTCCCATGGCACGATGAAGAAGTACCTGGGAATCTTCAAGGGCCGTCGGACCTCTCTACGTTCCTTTACCAGCCTTCTGACTTTCGCGTACTCTGCACCAGAGGGTCGGGAGAGACCTCCGAGCAATCCTGTTGGAAGCTGGCAGGTTGAGGACGGCGAGGGAGCCAAATTGGGAGATCTCTTGCTGCGGAGAGGCGGCGAAGGGGTCATTGAGGGCCGACTCACGTCTGCGGGAGTTGTCCTTTCCCTCACGGGCTCGGAGCAGGACGGCCTCTTGAAGTTGAAGAAGCCTGGAGGGGATTCGCTTTGGTGCCTGCGGCTCCTTCCTGGAAACAATCTCCTCATAGGATTCGAGTACAGTTTGGAGAAGAATTTGCCGATCCATACGCTGGCCGCCCGGCGAACTGACCACCCCATCCGGAAAGCCAACGCATCGGTTTCGTCGATTGACGAGGTGGAACAGCTTACAGCGCGTTTCATAGCGGGAGCGCAACTTGCAAGCCAAGGCCGCTGCCCAGAGGCGATCGAGCTGATCGAAACTATTCTTACCAGCTTGCACCAGATTGAGGAGGCGGAAAAATCATTACCCCAAGCCGCCTGGAAAGCCTTTCTTATAATGGAAGACAGCGCGACTTCTTTTCTGGTCAACTGTAATTTACGGATCGGTGATTACGATAGTTTTTTTCGTCACCTGCAGAACTCGGTCCATCTGTTGAAACACATGAGAGAGGCAGAGCGTCTGGAGGTCGTCGAGAACATTGAAAGCATACGCAACCTACTGGAAGATCTGCGCCGAGAATTCTTGAAAAGCAAGATCCCGACGGGCCTCCATGAGCTCTGTAGAGCAATGCCTCCAAGCTCCGATGAGAGCAGTGCCCGGCTGGCTAATGCCTTAACCAATGCAAGTACGGAGATCGATTCTTTTGTCGATTTGCTCACTGTGAAGATCTCCGATTTGGCAGACCTTCGGGCCAGGGTCGCCGAACGACGTATATCCTCTCGCGAGGGCGCTACTGCACTGCGGACACATCGCCAGGAGCTTCGAGAGTGGACCGAAGCCTCTTTCACCCGCCTCGCTGCGGCCAACCAGCAGGCCCTACGTCAGGAAGAACGGCTTTTGGAAGCCCGCAACAAGCTTTGGACAGCGATCGATCTACAACCCTCTCGCACTGCCGGCGACTCTATCCAAAGCTTTGGAGCAGCCATCAAGTCAGAAATCAAGGAAGGCTCCCTCGCGGCGAGACCCGAGGCCAGTCTGGGCATCCTCGAAGTGTTTGCCAGCTTTTTCTTGCTGCAACTTGACATGCCGCTCCAGGATGAGCTAGATGTCTTGTCTTATACCCAAAATCTACCTACCGCTGTTCGGGTTGCCACTGAGTTGGCGGTTCGGCCAGAGGAATGGCGGGCGCAATTTGTCACGGACCGTGGAAAGATATCGGCCCTCGAACGCCTGGAGTCATACTTCGCCGAGCTGATCTCTCTGTTGCTCGAGGCGGGAGAAGTGGGCGACGCCCTGGCGGTTTCCGAGATCGCCCGCTCACGTGCATTCGTTGATCTGCTCGCAGGTCGGGAGGAGATCCGCCGGAGGCTCGAAAAGCTGCCCCAGCGGGCTGGGGACAGGACGTTTCCCAGCCCGAAGACGGCCGCGCCCCTCACGCTCAACGACCTCCTGGAAATCGTCCGCCAGCGCAGGAGCACCACGGTCGAGTACTCCCTGACCGGAGACCGCTTGGCGATCTGGGTCATTTCCCCCGATGGGAAGATCTCCGGGGGCTCGCGGCCGGTCGACCGCACGGCCTTGCAATTCAAGATCCAAGAGCTGCACAGGCTACTAGAGGGGCGTACCGGAGAGCGTGGCGCCCTCGCGCTTCCCGATCCAGTGCGGACCCGCCAGCTTCTCCGCGAGTTGCATGGTCTCCTGATCGAACCCATCCCGGCAGACCGGCTGCCAGCCACCGTGGACGAGGTCCTCACGATCATTCCCCATCAAGAGCTCTTCGGAGTGCCTTTCGCCGCTCTCGAGGACGCGACGGGCCGGAGTTTGATCGAGCGTCATCCGCTCGTCTATGGAACCTCGATCGCAACCCTCGGCGCCATGCGGCGTAACCGGGAGGGAAGAAAGAGAACTGAATCTCCGCCAAGGCTCCTCGCTATGGTGAATCCCTCCCCATTGCCACGGAGATCGGAGGGCGGGCCGTTCCCTCCCCTGGATAAGTTGGAAAACGGATTTTCCAGGATCGCCGAGCTTTATCCCGCAGAAGGACGTTTGATCCTCACGCGCCAGGCGGCCACCAAGACGGCCCTACGCGACCACGGCGCGGAGGCGGATGTCCTGCACCTGGTCACGCACGCTGAGTTTGTCGAACAAGATCCCCTCGCCTCCTTCATCGCCCTGGCGGGAGCCGACGGTGCTCTCCATGTCCCGGAGGTCTTCCGTCTGAATCTATCCGCCGACCTGGTGGTCCTCTGGGCTTGCGAGACGGGCCGGGGAGGACTTTCGGCAGACGGCGTGGAGGGACTGAGCCGAGGTTTCACCTGGGCTGGAGCGTCCTCGTTGCTGCTCAGCCTGTGGGAGATCCCGGACACGGAGAGTCTCATCCAGATGGAGGGGTTCCATCAATTCTGGTTGCGGCAGGGGTTCCCCAAGGCCCGCGCGCTTCAGAAGGCCCAGATCGAATACAGCCGTCTGTATCCGGATCAACCGGGTCTCTGGGCGGCGTTTGTGCTGTATGGGGAGGCAGAGTGACCAAACTCTGTATTTTTCCAAGGAGGGTGAAATGGTTGTCAGGGGTAGCAAGCTCTCAGCGCTTTTGCCGCTGGCTCTGTCGCTTTCATTTGCGGCGCCCGCCCTGTGTTCAGCCGCATCGCTCGCTGAGCTCGGCGCGCTCCACCACCACTTGGTTGGCGAGGACGAAGTCGAGGTCCGGCTTCTCGCCGTCTCACCTCTGGAGCGCGGTGCGCGCCTGGAAGAGCCGGGCCGAACGGCGGCCGTCCAGGATATCTTTCCGACCGTCGACAAAGAGAGGATCCAGGCGCTCTTCGCATCGGCGCACTGGGATTTCCACCCGGACGGCACGTTCCGGGTGGCCCCCGCCCTGGCGCCTGTCGTTGAAGAATTGTCGCTGGAAGGCACTTATCAGCAGCTTCAGGGAGCAATCGAAGTGCATGCCGCCCGGAAGAGAGGCGCCATCGGCTCGTCGGTTTCTCTGGACGGGATCCTCCGAGAGTCGGGAGGAGGTTATCGGCTCGCGGCGATCTACAACCTGTGGATGAGCCTCACGAGTCACTGGCTGGCAGAAGTCCGCCAGGAAATTCGTCCGGGTGTAGCGCCGCCACCCAGAGAGCCGCCCGTTACCTGGATCGATGGAATTCCTGTCCCTTCCATGTTCGAGGTGACGCTCCGAGGACAGACGGACGGAAGAGATCTGCCGGCGGCCACCGGCCGTATTACGATATTTCCAGCCGGCGAGGAGAATTTCGGGCCCGTAGCCATTGAGCTCGATGTCCGTGCTCTGGACGAACAGAGTGTGGGGAGATTCTTCTGGCCATTGCTTCCGGCAGCTACCGAACCTTCCAGAGCCCGGATCACAGTGCGGAATGGCACAGTCTCGGTGGAGATCACGCCACGTCCGGGAGATCTGGTCGCGCCATTCTGGATCGCGCCGATGCCGGTCACCTCTCTGGGGCTCAAGGATCTCGTTCTGATCGCAAAATGGGGACGCTTGGATCTGACATTTCAAGGAGATGAGGTAGCGGGTCAGATTCAGGCTATGCGAGAGGGGGGCAATCGGTACCAGGGAACGCTTGCGGGAAAGCGGCGTCCGTTGCGGATGCCTACAGAACCCGTGATCTCCGGCGACGCGGTGACGCTCTCTCCAAAGGAGAGCGTTTCCGCGGACCTCGTTGGGAACTGGCGTGTCGAGGATGGCGTGGGGGGCGGCAAGGGAGATCTCTCGTTGACACGGGGTGAAGGGAGCGTCTTCAACGGACAAATCGGATCTGGTGGCAGCAGCCGGACGCTCGCGGGTCGGGAGGAAGGAGAATGCCTGGCGCTTGCGGATCCCAAGGCCGGGGGCTCGTTCTGGCGTTTTCGGCTCCTGGACGGAAAGGATGTCCTCCTGGGGTTCGAGTACAGCCCAGAGCACGGATCCTTCCAGACGCTGATCGCCCGCCGGACAGGTCGGCTGGATGAGAATAGTGGAGAGATCCCTTCAACTCGCGCGGAGATCGTCGCGCAGCTCACTCGGGGAGTGCAATTGAGCACGCAGGGCCGCTGTTCGGAGGCGATCGGATTCCTTGAAGGGGCTTTGGCCGGCCTTCCTCGGATGGGGAGGGAGGAGTCAAGCTCGATCCCGGCATTCCGGTTGCTCGATTTTCATGGCGCGGACCTCGCGGCCCGGACTCTGGCAGTTTGCGACCTGCAGGTAGGTGATTACGACGGTTTTCTGCGCCATCTGCGACAGGCCGCAGAGTCGTTGCGACCTGAGCGGCAAGTCGAGCGGCAAGCCATGGCCGAAAGTATACGATCGCTGCGCGAGAGGTTGGTCGGATATCGGGAGGAATTGGCCGGATTTGAGACCGATGTCAGCAAACTATGCCAAGACCTGCAGGCTGGCTCCGCTGGAGCTTCTTCCGAGTTGTTTGCTGCCGTGGCAGGTACGAGCGCAGAAGTCGAGGCTCTCGGCGTATCGTTCGACGGGCGGATCGCAGATTTGGAAGAGCTTCGTATCAAGCTCGCCGACAAAAACCTCTCTGCCCGGGACGGCACTACCGAGTTGCGGATCTTGCGTCAAAACCTCCAAGAGACGGTCCGCGGCTCGTTCACCAGAATTGCCGCCGCCAGTCAGCAGATCGCTAAACAGGACGCTCGATTCATGGCTGCCCGTGACAAACTCTGGATGTCCTTCGATCTCTATAGCGTGTCTTGGCAATGGCCCGACCAAGAGCCGCTCTACACATCATTCCTGGCCATCTTCAAGGGTTCACTGGCGGCACATCCTGAAGGGAGGCTGGGGGCTCTACAAGCATCCATCGGTGTCACTCTGCAGTGGTCTGATCTGGCACTCCAAGAGGGAACCGACCCTTTGACATACCTCCAGGATGTGCCCCTTGCTGTGCATGCTGCCACCCAACTCGCTGTTCAGCCGGAAAATTGGCGTGCGCGATTGGCAACGGATAAAGGCAAGATTGCCGCTCTCGAACGCTTGCAGCCCTTCTTCGCTGACCTGACCTCTCTCTTACTCGAAGAGGGGCAGACGAGCGATGCCCTGGCGGTTTCCGAAGTCGCCCGCTCACGGGCATTCGTCGATCTGCTCACTGGCCGGGAGGAGATTCGCCAGGGGCTCGAGAAGCTGTCCCAGCGGGGAGAACATGGGACATTCCCGAGCCCGACGACAGCTCTGCCGCCCACACTCGACGACCTCCTGGGAATCGTCCGCCAGCGCAGGAGCACTACGGTCGAGTACTCCCTGACCGGGGACCGCTTGGCCATCTGGGTCATTTCCCCCGATGGGAAGATCTCCGGGGGCTCGCGACCGGTCGGCCGCGCGGCTCTGCAATCAACGATCAAAGAGCTGCATAAGCTGCTCGAGGGGCATGCCGGAGAGCCTGGCACCCTCATACTTCCCGATCCAGTGCGGACCCGCCAGCTACTACGTAAGCTGCATGGTCTACTGATCGAACCGATCCCGGCGGACCAGCTGCCGGCCACTGCGGACGAGGTCCTCACGATCATTCCCCACCAGGAGCTCTTCGGAGTGCCTTTCGCCGCTCTTGAGGACGCGACGGGCCGAAGGTTGATCGAGCGTCATCCGCTCGTCTATGGCACCTCGATCGCAACCCTCGGCGCCATGCGGCGTAACCGGGAGGGAAGAAAGAGAGCTGAATCTCCGCCCAGGCTCCTCGCCTTGGTGAATCCCGCCCCGTTGCCCCATAGAACAGAGGGCGGGCCGTTTCCTTCTCTGGACAAGCTGGAGAACGGGTTTTCCAGGATTGCCGAGCTCTATCCCGCAGAGGGGCGTCTGGTCCTCACTCGCCAAGCGGCCACCAAAACGGCTCTACGCGACCACGGCGCGGAGGCCGACGTCCTGCATTTGGTCACACACGCTGAGTTTGTCGAACAGGATCCCCTCGCCTCCTTCATCGCCCTGGCGGGAGCCGACGGTGCTCTCCGTGTCCCGGAGGTCTTCCGTCTGAATCTATCCACCGATCTGGTGGTCCTCTGGGCCTGCGAGACGGGCCGGGGAGGACTTTCGGCAGACGGTGTGGAGGGACTGAGCCGAGGTTTCACCTGGGCCGGGGCGTCCTCGTTGTTGCTCAGCCTGTGGGAAATCCCGGACGCGGAGAGTCTCGTCCAGATGGAGGGGTTCCATCAATTCTGGTTGCGGCAGGGATTCTCCAAGGCCCGCGCGCTTCAGAAGGCCCAGGTCGAATACAACAGCGTCTACCCCGATCAGCCTGGCCTCTGGGCCGGGTTTGTTCTCTACGGAGAGGCAGAGTGAAAATAATAATGATTCGTGATCGTGTAACACTGCTGGTGGCGGCGGCGGCGATCCTCTCATCTGCCGCGAGTTGGGCCGCTTCTCGGGGAAACTGCTCAGCATTCCGACTACACCCACGGCCGCGAACGACCCGGATGTCCGCCTTCTGAAGACTCCGCTAGCCCGGCGATCCGGAGCCGGACAGGGCTGAGGAGCCGGCGGAGGTGGTTCGAGATCTTTTTCCACTGTCCTACGCGGATATGGTCTCACCGTGGAACATGCCCGGCGCCGCCTCCATTTTGCAGCTCCAGGAAATGAACGGTACCCGATCCCTCCGACGCGATGACAAGCCGCGCATCGGGCGAGATGGCGCAGGCAATGATCTGCTCCTCTGCCGTAAAAATAGCCAGGCACTCCCTGGTATCGAGCCGCCACACACGGACGGTATTGTCATCCGAGCCCGAGACGACATAGCGACCGTCCGGAGTCACTGCCAGGCATTCGATTCGGTCAGCATGTCCTTCGAGTCTCAGCAGCTCCCGGCGGCTTGCAAGGTCCCACATCCGGATGGTGGCGTCGTAGGAGCCCGTAAGGATCCGGTGATCCCCTGGCAGGATCAAGGCCGCGTCCACCGGGCCGTCGTGCCCGCGCAACTCCCCGACCACGTAGCCTGTTGCAAGGTTGAGAATGACGGGGCAGACATTCGCATCATCCTGAAAGCCGGCGACGGCGAGACATCCATCCGAGGTAACGGCCAGCGCCGTCAAATAGCCGCTGGGCCGGCGGAGAGAAAAGATCTCCCGTCCATCCCCCAATGACCAGACTTTCACCTCAGCCCACATACCGCCGGAGACCACGTATCTTCCGTCGTCTGTGATCGAAATGGCGATGACCTGACTTTCATGCCCGGTGAGCGTGCGAAGACAGTCCCCAGTCTGCAGATCCCAAACCTTGAGAGTTTGATCGGACGAACCGGAGACTGCGTAACGGCCGTCTGGAGTTGCAGCGACAGCTTTCACCGCCATCGTATGGCCGGTCAGTCTTCGGACTTCCCGCCCGAGCCTGAGATCCCAAACCGTGAGCGTGTGGTCGAATGACCCGGAAAGCAGAAATCGACCGCCGGGGACCACGGCAAGCGCCTGAACGCTCCTCGGCGAGTAGGAAAGCACTTCTTCCGCCCGAGGCGCTGAGAGGTCCCAGAGGAGCACCCTATTGTTATAGGTGCCGATGACTGCCCGACTCCCGTCCGAATTGAGAGACATGGATAAGAAGGCCCGCGGTGCCGGGACGAAGCCTCGCACCCGCATCGTCGCGAGATCGCAGATCACAAGCTTGCCCTCGAAGTGAGCAACCAGCGTGCGGCCGTCTGGAGCCAGGGCTAAGAAGCGCCCGTGATGCTCCTCGAAGATCCTGGTCGTACTTCCGTCAACCAGGTTGAAAATGCCGATGCTGCCATCCTCGAGAGAAAAGATGATCCGGCAGCTCTCGGAGGTAGTGACGAAGGACCAGACCGGCATGCTTTCGACTCTCTCCACATCACCACTCGATAGATTCCAGACTCGAAGAGATCCGTCCTCCGACCCCGACGAGCCGCCGCCCGTCCGGTGTGATCGCAAGCCTACGAATCTTCTTCTCGTGTCCCGAAAGCCGCTGGACGGTTACAGTCGCGAGGTGGATAATCTCGATCGTGCCGTCCTCCAAGCCGGCGACGATCTGTTCGCCGCTCGGTGTCACCGCAACAGTCTGAACTCCATGGGCCGTTGGGATCTCGGCTTCCTGGATGCCGGTTTCGAGATTCCAGATCCGTACCGTTCGATCCCACGATCCCGACACCACCCGCCGGCCGTCAGGAGTGAGCTGGAGTGCCTCCACCTCTCTTCCATGACCCCTGAGAACGTGGATCTCTCGGCCTGTCACGAGACTCCAGATCCGGACCATGCGATCCGATGAACCACCTACCAGATGCTCTCCGTCGAGGGTCAGACCTACGGAATGCATGCTACCGTTCGTTCGCGGCGTTACCGAAAAGGTCTGGAGCAATGAACCCCCAGGCCGCGTCATCGAGGCCACGGCCGGAACCAGCTCTCCGGATTGGCGCTTCCGCGCTTCCTCCAGAAGGCCGGCGATCTCGGCCTGGCCGGCACGGTCCAGAAGCCGTCCCAGGAGATGACCCGGAAGCTGTCCAGGTTCACGGTCGAGGACGTAGGCCGACATCCGGACCGCCGCTTGGACGAGTCGCAGCGCGGAATCCTCCGGAAGGTACTCGTAGTCAGCAACCAGCTCCGAGGTCGTCAAGCTTCCAACTTTCCTTTCCAGAAAGGAGTAGGAGCCCAGAAGGGCGCGAAGCCGAGCCTCGTCTCCGACGGCGTGCAGATAGCCGGCCAGACTCCTCAACGCGTAGAGACGCATCTCGTTCGACATAGTCAGGGCACCGGGTCCTTCCTATCTTCCAGGAGACCTTCGGCGCCACCCCACACACCCCTCGGGTGAAGGAGAAGGTAGAATTGCTGATTCATGAAGGTCACAAGAGCTGAGATTGTAGCCATGATGCGGACCACGGATCGAAGGACCACTTCGGGCCCTTTTGATCGAGAGCGATTCCTTGTCTCGAACGATCTGGCAAGCCGGTTGGACCGGGTCAGTGGAGAGAAGCATGATTACGTGCTGCGACATTTGGTGACGATGAGGCTCGCGGGCCACGATATGGACGGCGCGATCCGGTTGCTCACCGACTTCGACTTCCTGGCCGCAAAGACTGCCGCTCTCCTGCTGCCCGATCTCATCCGGGATTATGACGCCGCGATCGATCAGGCAAGCGCGGATACAGCCAGGGACCTGCAACGGCTCCGGCGGGCACTCGAGCTCAGCCGCTTCCTTCTGGAGCATGACCCCGAGCAGTTACCGGAGCAACTGCTTGGCCGCCTCGCCCCCGCAAGCTCCGAGAGGATCGGGTGCCTGCTAGAACACGTCGGCAGCTACAAGAAGGAGCCCTGGTTGCGGCCGCTCGCCGGGCACCTGACGGCGCCGGATGCTCCCTTGGTCCAGACCCTCGTGGGACCTCCCGGCCACGTCGATCGGATCGCCCTCTTCCCAGATAGCCGGACCTGCCTTTCAGCGTCTGGAACGTCCCTCATTGTATGGGATCTCGAAGGCGGACTCGACAAGCTGACGCTCATAGGAGATGACAGTGACGTAACCGATTTACTCGTCTCTTCAGATAGCCGCTTCGCCGTGCTCGCCGTGCGGAGCGAGACGATCCAGATCTGGGATCTCGAAACGAGGAAGTTGAGGTGCACGCTCACTGGCCACGAGAGCGCAGTTCTCACCCTCGCCATGGCCCCAGGAGGCCGCCTGATTTCCGGCTCCACCGATAACACCATCCGGGTTTGGGATCTGGAACGAGGCGAGCTCCTCCGAGTCCTCAACGTTGGAGCTACGGTCCATACACTCGCAGTCTTGCCAGAGGGTCGGCACCTGCTCTCCGGTGGCGGTTCGGAGCCGGGCCCGAGCGACCAAAACGCTCTCACTCTTTGGGATCTGGAGTCCGGAACGCGTCTCGGTTCTTTCGCTGGCCACTATTGGCCGATCGATGCCTTGGCCGTATCCAGCAGCGGACAAGATGTGATTTTCGCCGCCAGCGATGCGCTGGAGATTTGGGATCTTCCCAGCAGGACCCTGCGGCACTCTCTCAGAGGACACAAACTGCGCACTCACGCTCTCGTCACGGTTCCCAGCCATCGCTTGGCTGTTTCCTCTGGCGGTGACGGACTTGTAATGCTTTGGGACCTCGTGTCGGGACAGAGGCTCAAGACCCTGCGCGGACATCACGCGACTGTGATTGATGTAGAGGTCACACGCGATGCGCGCTTCGCTATCTCTGCGTCCTGGGACCAGACCATCAAGGTCTGGGATCTCGATCGCGCGCGGCAGCCAGAGCTCGCTCCAGGGCACACCGGGCGTGTCCATGCTCTCGCAGTGACACCCTATCAGCGATACGCCGTCTCGGCCTCAGATGATCACCGCCTGCTCATCTGGAGCCTCTCCTCTTTCGCGCCTGTCCGAGAGCTGCTTGGACACGGTCACTGGGTCCGCGCCCTCGCCCTGACCCCGGATGGCTGCCATGTCCTCTCAGCCTCTTGGGACGGCACACTTCGCCTGTGGAACCTGGAGACCGCCGAGCAACTCATCTCTATTCATCTGAGGATGGAGGACGAGCACTTCGAGGCAGTAGCCCTGGCACCGGACGGGCACCGTGCGATCGCGGGAACCTACAACGGCGTCGTTGCTTTGTGGGACTTGGAGATCCCTGAGGAACCCCTGGCAGTCTTCAAGGCCTCCGAGAAGGGCATCTCCAGCCTGGCGCTACTCCTTGATGGTCTGCGGGCAATCGTGGCTTCCAATGACGGTTCCCTGAAGATCTGGGATCTGGAACGCGGTGTCCTGCTTGAAACCCTCGATTCCGGCCCCCCTCCACTGCCGTCCTCGGGAGACGAGGCCGCCGACCTGATGGATGTACGAAGAGTCGGGAGACCCCACTGGACCAATATCCGGCTCCTGCCTGGAGGACACAGAGCTCTCACCTCCTCGTCGGGTGGCGTCCTCGCCCTCTGGAACCTCGAAACCGGTATTCAGGAAGGCTCCTGGCAAGCATGTGCCGTCGGAATCACTGACCTCGCCCTAACCTCTGAGGGTCGCCTTGCAGCCGCGACAAGCGGAATGCCCTACTACGCTTCCGACAACACCCTGAGGATCTGGGATCTCGAAACGCAAGATCTCGTGGCGCGCTTCGTCGGGGAGTCCCCCTTCCTAAGCTGTGCCATCTGCCCGGATGGTGTGACCTTGGTAGCTGGGGACGAGGCAGGACTGTCCGGCGTCAACTAGATTTGAGGGTTGGCGACAATTAGAACTGCGGGATTCTTCCTCCAGTTAGTAGAGACCTCTTACGGGGGCGGGGGGCTGTTTCCGGGGGGTAGGTGGGGGCGGTCGGCTCTTGGCTCCTTTCGGGTAGCAGGTGTCAGTAGGGAAGGAGGCCCGTACGGGTCTCCTTCAGAAATTGCAATTATGCGCCGTATCGATACTTGGGCACCGCTCCGGATCTCACGATCCGCGCTCCTCCTTGAGCCCAGCGATTCTCTCCTTGGCCGCCTGCGCCCGAAAGCTCTCGATGTTCAGCTCCAGGATGATCGAGTGATGGACGATCCGATCCACCGCGGCGGCCGTCGTCATCGGATCCTTGAAGATCTGATCCCACTTGCTGAACACCAGGTTGCTGGTGATCAGCACCGAACGCCGCTCGTACCGCTCGGCGATGAGGGTGAATAGAACCTCCATCTCCTCACGGCTTTGCTCGACATAGCCCAGATCATCGAGGATCAAGGCATCGAAGCGGTC